>Ga0209541_10000922_pt1 | contig 58695 bp, 56 predicted proteins | sample RifCSPlowO2_01_FD_184027 | JGI IMG/M metagenome (GOLD analysis project Ga0209541, IMG submission 184027) | Groundwater microbial communities from Rifle, Colorado - Rifle CSP2_plank lowO2_0.1 (SPAdes) (version 2) | ecosystem: Environmental > Aquatic > Deep subsurface > Groundwater | place... | reverse complement strand
CGCGATGGGAGTGGTTGGACTGATTCTTTTTGGTGATTTGGGAATTGGTTTGGTCAGAAATACCAGCCGACTATTTTTAGCCTCAGCAATTGCCCTTTTAGTCCATACCCAGTTTACCAACACCCTTTTTTATCCTTGGGTCATGGGCTGGATAGCTATTTTATGGGGAATAGTTTACAGTGAGTGATTTGGTGGCTTTATTGCCCGCCGGATCGGTGGCAATTAGTTCAAGTGTATTTTGGCCTTCGATCAAAGAGATACTCAGGCTGAAGTTGCCTTCGGAATCGATGATGGCTATTCTGTCATTGACTTTTACGGTCGCCTCGGTTTCAGTGGTTCCCTTTATTTCAATTCTTTGACTGGCTGATCCACTGAAAGTTTGGCCATCGGACGGGGAGGAGATTTCAATTAGTGGTTCTTTGTCGTCATAGACAACTTTGTAGCGGCTTGACTCGGTGCTTTCATTACCGCTTTTATCAATGACAAGGGCCCAGAATTGATTATCGCCTTTAGACAGCGAAACACTAAATGAAAACTTACCAGAGTCGTCCGCAACCGTTTCCCTTTCATCACCATTGATAAAGAGCTTTACCGTTGCCCCTGCCTCAGCGCTGCCGGAAATTTCAATTCTGGATTTGTTTGTGTACTCGGGCGGGATTTCAAATCGAGACGGAGCGGGAGGGGTTTTGTCATTAATTTCTACCGATTGGCCACTGCTTCGCAAATCTGTTAAGAACCCCGCGAGCCTAACAATTGAAGGTAAGCCAAAGAAAAGCAGTAAAACAATTAGCGCAATAGTTAAGAAGCCGTAGACAAAAATAGCTCTGCGATTTTTTTTGTGCTCGACCTGCGCTAGTCTTGAATATCTTCTCATAGCCGAGAGCCAAGGGTGGGGATCGAACCCACGACCTCTCCCTTACGAAGGGAATGCTCTGCCAGCTGAGCTACCTTGGCTTGCCTCGCCTCGCGGCGGGCTTGCCCACAATTATATCATTTTTGTAGCTTTTAGAACTTGTCTGGTAACCCACTGGCCGAGGTTGGTTGCTAAGCCGAGGCCGATGGCCCAATAAAATCGGGCAATACCAAAGCCGGTTAAGGCCGGAATTCTGGCCAGAACCCAGATGGCCACGGAATTTACACCCCAGTAAAGGATGAAATTTCTTAAGCGGCTGTTAAATTTGATTTTGACTCGGGCGACCAGTGGTTTGGCTAACCTACAAAGGACAATTAAAAGCAAAGCCGTCCAGCCCATGGCCAGAACCGGGGTGGGAACATTGGCGCTACCAAAAGCAAAGCCGTCAGTGAAAAATGTCCCCGCCGCGTAAATAATAATAAAATTTACCAGCCAGTAAACCACGAATGGAAGAAGTTTTTTCGTAATTTTCACCCCCTTACCAATTTCAGATTAGAAGAAGTAAGAAGCAATTGTCAAATCTGAGCTGGATACCGTACTGGGCTCGAACCTTTGGCGTAGCCTTAAGCTTAGCTTATCAAAGTATATCACTCCAGAGTTGGGTTTAGAACTTTCAGCCTTAAAAGAGCACTTCGGTTTATCCAGCTTCGTATCTGCTTGAGTAATTAATGATACTGTAGATGTTTAACAATCGGTGAAATATTAGTCCTCAATAAAGCGCGGTATCACTATTCTTGTCCCCGGAATATTTACTTGATCTTTCCCATCTCCAAATGATTCAGTATCAAAAACATCCTTGCCATGTACTACTTGTTCCAACCTTAGCCTTCCGTCTGCAATTTGAAGCCAATAGGCCTCGAAAGGTGTGCCTGCATTTCCTATTTGAAATTTCACCGCCCCCCTACGTCTATCTGCAGACGTAAATGTTCCACAAATTTCCATACACTGTGCCTTTGAATGAACAATTTCCCATTGCCCATCTTTATCTACAACAACTTGAGCCTGGTCATCTACAGTGGTTCCTTCTATGTCAAGCTCTAATTCTATCCCATTTATAACGCCCTTTACCTGACCTCTATGGTCGTGAATTCCAGAATCCACTCCTGACCAACTAAATGTATCTAGCTTTCTTCGAGTTTGCGATGTTTGAGAAGTTAAAGCTGTCAAAATTGCACCTTTTACTTTTATAAACCTTGGCCACAATTCAGCAGTTTCTTTTGGAACTGATAGAGCGTTAGACCAGGCATCCTCCCGTCCCAGTCGTCTTTCTATTTCTCTGAGTCTACTCATAGTGTGATTGTAATCTTGCTGTCATTTTCTAATAACTTTCTGTCCGTTTCTTTTGCTTTTGAGCGGGATACGGGAGTCGAACCCGTCTTTCCACCTTGGGAAGGTGGCGTTGAGCCGCTCAACTAATCCCGCGATGGGATTATTATACCACTTGAGATTTGATTAAGTGATACCTTTGAGTGAGTAGGGATTTAAGTTCGGTTTGTTTGGTTTTATTATTTCTCTCGATAACAACTGGAAGCACTTTGTTTAAAGTCTCGCCAATATCTTTTTGACATTTTTTGTTTTTGATTAATAAATAGAGATCTCTTTTATCGCAGGGATTATACACTCCTTCACCCCTGAACATGACCAGTTTTTGAGCAATTAAAAGATCAAGAGAAGCTATTTTAGTGGTCAGGCTGGTAATTTTAATTTTCTTAGTTAATTTCAAAATTTCTGGGCGTAGACCAAAGTCAATTTTAATTTCGTTAACCCGGAAATCGTTAAATAGAGTGAATTCCACAAGCTTTCCCAAGCTCTCAGGGTAAAATTTGGTGATGATTTCGCCTTTCTCGGTAGTTACCTTTTCAAATTCACGGCCGCTAAATAAGTCCAGAATTCGGCTGGAGTCTTGCTGGGCGATAACAATATCAATATCTTCGCCTTCAGGCATCTCATCGGGCAGGTGGCCTTCAAGGTAATATCGGACGGCAAAAAGCCCCACGATGTAATGATTGATGGAATTGATGTTTAAAATTTTCAACCCATCAAGGAAGTTATCCATAAGTCTCACAGTTATAGAAACTATACCATTCTATCGCGGGAGAGTTAAAACGTTTCCGGCGTGGATGACGTTTGGATTTGTTAGATTGTTTTCTCTGGCAATATTTACCCATTGGTAACCGTCACCATAGGCTCTAACGGCTATTTCCCAAAGGCTGTCTCCGTGAACCACGGTATACGTAGCTCCGGCAATTGAGTCAGTTTTTTGTTCAATTGTTCCACGCTCGGCTACAGTTTTCACACTGGCTTCCACATCTGGAATAGTTAGTTTTTGGCCAACTTCAATTTGATTCGCGTCTGTCAATTTATTTGCCTTGGCGATATCTGTCCAATTGTATCCCGATGCGTAGGCATCTTCAGCTATGCTCCAGAGAGTGTCTCCCGCTTTGACAGTGTAAGTCGCTCCTACTGTTGCTTCTTGGTTCTCGGTTGCAGATCCGTTATCAAAAGGCAGTTTGCCAGTATCCAAGCCTCTGAAATAGCGTACGACCAAAACGGCAACAACCACAATTACGGCAGCTCCCAAAATAGTGCTCATCGTAGATTCGTTTAATTTGAGGAACTTAAGGATTGATTTTAGACTTATGTTGTTCTTGTTCAAACTTGCTCACCACCCTTCGCATGGCTACGGGGTGGCAGGGCCCCTTCCTGGGCAGCTTGAGTGCAATTTAATTGATTGAAGTCGCAATGTCAAGACTAATTTAATTTCAAAATTTTCAAACTTTCTAAAACAGAGGGGTTAGTAGTATTTATAAGTTTTATTCTGGCTTCGAATTGACCGTAGAGTGGCGTTAGGAACTCATCTGCCCAAGATGGAGCGAGTACGTGAACACCATCGAAGTCTACTTCTATGTTTTCATTTTCAGAGATTTCTCTCAGAGTGGGCTGAAAGGCTAAAAATGCTTCTTTTCCAGCAGGACGAGACACCAGAGTCGTGCCAAATTTGTTTATTTTTATAATCATGTATTTTAATATTCAATTACAGCCAAACATCCCCGCATTTTGTCTTCTGTTTCTTCGATTTTCATGGAAACATCCTGGTCCTTCAATTGTAACAAGGCGTTGCCTGTTTGGAAAGAAAGCCGCAATGAGTTTTCGGTAATGACCTTTCTTACAAATTTTAATCCGTTACCTCTATTTTCAGGAGCTCTTCCTGAAATTGTTTCTGTAAAGGCAGTTTTCAAAGCCTCTTTATGATCTGTTAGCTGCGGCTTAACTTTCTTTAGCGTGGCCAATATTCCCAAGCCTCGGTCTGCTAGGATTATTCTTTTTTGTGTTAAAGAGTAGGAGAAGTAGATACCCAATATATCTGGCCAATTGCCAAGATTGTGATCAAAGGAGTTGTTGCCTATTTCTCCCGCGACAGCCGTTATAAGTGAAGCAGTATTTTCTCCAACCGACTTTATCATCTCGTCTTTAAAATGTTCTAGTCGTGCTTGAAAGATGTCACGCGTTTTGCAGTAATGTTTTTGGTTGGGTTCAAGTGGAGTAAGAGACACTGCCCAGTTTTTAGCTTCAGTGAGGGAGTCGTTGATAAACAAGTCGATATCAGATCTTCGGTAATATCTATTTCCACCCGGAGTAATACGCAGTGGAGAGAATTTACCGCTTTTGTCCCACCTGCGTAAGGTGTCAATCGACACCCCAAGTAACTTGGCTGTTTGACCAATAGTTAGTAATTTTTTATCCATGAGCAATTATACAGTATCTATGCAAATCTATGCAAGTATCGGACAAATCTATGCATTTCTTTGCGAGTACATGGTGTGCAATTTAGTTGATTGAAGCGGGATTGTCAAGATAGACGGGATAATTTATGATATAGGAGAATGATTTTGGTCAAGAAGCAAATAACAAAAGCGCAGCTTAAGCAAATTAGAAGCATTGTAAATCGGTTAATAAAATAATATGCAGCACACTGACTTAACTTCCGAACGCTGGTCTAAACTGAGTCTGGCAGAACAAATGGCCAATATCGGTAGTGAGGTCGAGCGTGCTATAAAATGGCAAAAAAAACAAAACTTTGAGTACGCTGGGTTGGCCAATCAAAGAGCGCTCGAACTCTTTGACTTAACCAAAAGTACTGTTCGACGGGCAAGCGCAATCAAAGAGGTCGCCCGGGCGCGTGAACTATGGTTGGATTTCTTTGTGGGAGAGAATCAATATCAGCAAACAGCAGATCAGTGGCGAAAATATTTCCTGGCCTTCAACACTGCCGCCAATCTGTTCGGGCGGGAGCGACGGGACTCGAACCCGCAGCCTCTTCCGTGACAGGGAAGCGCTCTAGCCGATTGAGCTACACCCCCAAAACTTGCTTAGTATACCAAATTTACCAATAATAATCCTCCGCAAAAATTATTCCCTTTTTTCGATTGTTTAGAGGTTTCTGAATTCTTACAGCCAAATTCCCTTTATTGACAAAAATTTCAAGTGGAAAGTAGCACAATTTATCGATCTTGGGTAGGTAGACAATTAATCCGTCGACCTCTTCTTGTTGATACATGAACTTTCTTTTATTTCTATCTTCGTAAGACAGTTTAACAACTACCGAACCCCTGCTATGTGAAGGGGTACCGTTGGCGTATTTAACTTGGATTCTTTTTAGAGATTTTCTATCATCAAGAATCAAATCGTATCTGGTATCAAAAATTGGCCTACTTGGGATATATCCCAACTCCAAAGCTCGCAACTCAGCTTTACTTATGGCAAGCTGCCCCTTAACGTTTGTTGTAATCTTCATTAGTTAATTTTAGTGTGTATATAGAATGAAAGCAAGCTGGTTAACAATTCGTATTGACGAAGATAAAGCCAAATGATCTATAATGAAACTGTAGTGGAAGGTTTTGAAACAATATACGGTTCAGACAACAGAGAAATTGGAATTAGGGTTGAAGAGTTAGAAAAAAATCTTTCAGATGAGGTAGTTGAATTTGTTGCAGGTAATGTTAGAGACGTAGTTTCCTGGATTAATGAAAAAAATTTTGATGTAGTAATGACTACTGGAGCGAGTGGTTTTATTAGCGCTGAGCTTCTAATGGCCGCCGGGTTGCCAGCTGACAAAATAATTCAGCTTAAGAAGGGGCACGTTAGAGCATACGCAAGTGAAGACCCCAAGCCAATAATTGAAGAGCTTGAATCAAATGGAATTAATGCAAAAGGTCTTAAGCTTGTTGTGGTTGATGACTACATAGGATCAGGCCTTAAGGCAAGACAATTTTTAAGGGCTTTGGAGAGTGCTGGATTGTTTAGTGATATTGGTTTTGTTGGATTGGGCGGGCCGTCAAGTTTTCATTCAACTAATTTTTCAAGAGATGAAATTAAGGATAGAATTTTTAAAGACAACCGGCCGGGTGATGAGATTTTGAAAAATAAACTCTTTTTCCCAGATAGAAAGGACAGGAACGCCCAGGAATTTATGAGCAGAACTGAAAAGTTGGCCTCTGAGATGGGTTACTCGTTGAAGAAAGATGATATAGGTCCAGATTCTGATCTGGCTATTTTGGATTCCTTTTTTGATAAGTTTAGGGATAGAGTTACTACAGCATTAAGAAAACGGAATGTATGAAAATAAGTAAGAACATGACTAATGTTGAGATTGCTGAGCTTTTGCGGGATGTGGCGGCGGCTTACAAGATAAAAGACGCGGACCGTAACAAATTTCGCATTGTGGCCTACGAGCGGGCGGCTGATGCGGTCGAACATTTATCTTCCGAGGCCAAAGATCTTTGGGATGACGGCAAATTGACGGATGTTGCCGGGATCGGGGAGTCCATAGCCAAACACTTGGATGAAATTTTTAGAACCGGTAAATCAAAACATTTCAGTGTCGTCATGAAAGGCCTGCCTGAAAGTATGTTTGAACTGATGAAAGTGCCTGGAATAGGGCCAAAAACCGCGCTTAAAATGGCTAAATCGGGTGAAGTGCCAAGCGAAGTTAAAAAATCTTTACGCGAGCTGAAGAAAAATCCACAACGCCTACTTTTACCATATGCCCAGGAAATTGCAGATGGGATAGTTGCTTGGCTTGAAAAAGATAAAAATGTAACTAGGGCTGACGCTTTGGGTAGTTTGCGCCGCAAGGCTTCAACTGTGGGGGACGTGGATATTGCCGCAGCCAGCACAAATGCAGCAGAAACAATTAACCATTTTACTAAGTACCCAAACGCGACTCGGATTTTGGAAAAAGGTGACAGGACAGCTTCAATTATCGTTCCCGGCAACAAGCAAGTGGATCTGATGGTAGAAATACCTGATGCTTACGGTGCTTTGCTGCAACACTTTACCGGGAGCAAGCACCACAATATTGCTTTGCGCGAATTAGCTCTTAAAAAAGGCATGAGTTTGTCTGATTACGGAATAAAAATAAAAGGCAAACTTGAGAAAGTAAAAACCGAGGAAGACTTATACAAAAGACTCGGTCTTGACTACATCTCTCCTGAATTAAGAGAAGATACGGGAGAAATTGACGCTGCTCGCAGCAACAAACTTCCCAATCTGATTGAGTTAACAGATATTAAGGCTGATTTGCAAATCCACAGCAGCTTTGATATTGAAACAAGTCATGACGTTGGGATAAGTAGTATGGAGGAGGTAGTGAGAAAGGCGGAAGAATTAAACTACGAATACGTTGCCTTTACCGAACACAATCCGAGCAAATCCAAACATAATGAAAAAGAGATTGTGGCGATTCTGAAAAGAAAACAACGAAAGGTTGCGAAACTTAAAAGTTCCGTTAAAGCATTTAACGGCCTGGAAATTGATATTTTACCGGACGGGTCTTTACCAGTGCCCGATGAAGGCTTACAGACGCTTGATTTTGCCCTAGTATCCATCCACTCCAGTTTCAGTCAATCTCGAGACGCCATGACCAAAAGAGTTCTGTCTGGCCTTGCCCATCCCAAAGTGAAAATTTTTGCTCATCCGACCGCCCGGAGACTTAACTGGCGGGAAAGCATTGAGCTTAATTGGCCTGAGATTTTTGATTTCTGCGTTAAACATAATAAATGGCTGGAAATCAATGCCGATCCGGTACGCCTTGATTTGCCGGATAACCTGGTTCGTGATGCGGTCAGTAAAGGTGTGAAGTTGACCTTGGGAACGGACTCACACGGTATAACTCAAATGGCGAATATGAAATATGGAGTCGACGTAGCTCGAAGAGGTTGGGCCACCAAAGGTGATATAATCAATTCGTTAAGTTTAAGCGAATTTAAGGAGGTGATTAAAAAATGATTTATTTAGTAATTGGAATTGCTGCTGTCATCTTGGTTTGGCTGGTTAGCACATATAATTTTTTCGTTTCGGCAAAGGCCCGAATCAAAGCTGCCGTTCAGGAGATTGGTAATCAACTAAAGCGCCAAGCTGATTTGATTCCCAATCTGGAGTCTTCGACCAAAGGCTACTTAAAGCACGAGAAAGGGATTTTTGAGGATTTAGCCAATGCCAGGCGAGCCATCGCTGCCGCGGTCAAGTCGGGAAATGCTCAAAAAATGGCCGATGCCGGAAGTCAGTTGGCGAGCGTTTTACCAAGTTTCCAAGTAGCAGTAGAGGATAACCCCGAGTTGAAAGCAGACAATGTTGTCGTGCGTTTGATGGATGAACTGCGGGACACCAGCGACAAAGTGATGTACGCTCGTCGTTTGGTCATTGATTTGACAGCCGATTTTAACGTTAAGCGAGTCGCTTTCCCGTCAAGTTTAATTGCGGGGATGTTTAATTTTGCCGAGTTGCCAGGGATAATTACTCCCGAATCTGGGGAACATGTCGAAGTTTCAGGTGCAGATCTAAAGTCGCCCAAAATTAAACTTTAATGAAAAATATTTATGAGGCTGCTGCTAGCAATCGCCGCAAAAGCGCAATTGTAATTGTTGCGTTTGTATTGTTTGTAACTTTGGCCGTTTATTTTATCTCTAGAGGTTTTGCGGCCTATTATGGTTATGAGACTGGCGGTTTGGGGATGACTGGCCTGGCCTTGATTATCTCCGGACTGATGAGCCTGGGGAGCTATTGGTTTTCTGATAAAATTGTCTTGGGTATCTCTGGGGCAAAGCCCGCGAAAAGGCGGGAGTATTTTGATTTTTATACGGTGGCTGAAAATCTGGCCATTGCTTCAGGCTTACCAAAACCAAAACTATACGTGATTGATGACACCGCCCCCAACGCTTTTGCCACGGGCAGGGACCCAAAGCACGCAGTCGTGGTCGCCACAACCGGCCTCTTGGACAAATTAAACAGGACCGAGCTTGAGGGAGTTGTTGCCCATGAGCTTAGCCACGTTAAAAACTACGACACCCGCCTGATGAGCATTGTCGCAGTTTTAGTAGGTTTAGTGGCTCTTTTGGGTGACTGGTTGTTGCGGGCTAGATGGTTTGGAAGCCGCAGCCGTGACAGCCAGGACAATAAAATGGGTGCGCTATTTTTGGTAGTTGGACTTGTTTTTGCGATTCTTTCGCCGATTATTGCCCAGTTAATTCAACTTGCTATTTCTAGACGTAGGGAATTTTTGGCTGACGCCAGCGCCATTGGTATTACCCGCCAACCCAACGGCTTGATCAGCGCCTTAAAGAAAATCTCAAGCGATCGCGAGCCACTGGAGGTCGCCAACAAAGCTACCGCCCACTTATATTTTGCCAATCCCCTGAAAAACCGTCACGACGCCATTGGGTGGTTTGCTTCGCTTTTTAACACCCACCCACCGGTTAGTCAGCGCATCAAGGCCCTCGAAGCTATGGCTTAGTTCTTGTCACTTTCCCGCCACGGCCGATGACTTTACCACTCGAAGAGCGATTAATAGTTTGTAGTGGGTAATTTGGTTGTGGAAGTTTGTCTGGGGGGATAACCGACTGCTGCCTAATTTTCATAAACTCTGTTGAGGAAAAAGTGATTATCCGGTATATTTTTGGTTTTCAACCATAGCTAGGAACGTTTTTTTGAGGGTTTGCCTTTTATTTCGAAAACATAATAAGCCAAGACGAAAGCAATTACTACCAAAGCAAAGCCGACTTGTGCACGCCCAAAAAATTGATCAAGAGTCATTTTTTAGTTCCTTCTGGATTCTAATAGCAATATATAAAGACATTATGGAAGAAACAAAGTTAGTAGTCAATAGGATGGGATTTGTGAGCGCAAAGGCAGAAACAAACCAGGCTGCAGCGAGATCAGTAAAAAATGAAGCAAAGATTTTTAGAGCAGGGGTAGAAAAAAGGAAACCTCTCATTATTTAGAGTAAACTGAACAACTAAGGAAATGTCAAGTTGGCAGTCTTAACAAAGAAGGAATGTTATAAGTTATATTTTATGGTATAATCGACCCAATGTCAGTTGATCGTAAGTCTTGGTTTATAGATGGATTAGAAAGAGTGAGTTTGCCCGCGCAGGGTGAGATGGTCGTATTTGAGTATCCACAAATGATTACAACAACTGGTGGCACAGTGATGAACTTATCTGTAGATACATTGGCAATGGCATCCCTTTTTGAGAGGTCTCCGATTTATAAAATAAGAGTAATAACTTTCAATAATGAAGAACCTGGCAAAGAAAGAGATATAAAAAAGATAAAAAAGATATCTAATTATGATCGAAAAAAGAGTTCTTTGGAAATAAACCTCAGCGACATTTGGTTCTTGGCAGAGAATTACATGAAGACTTTAGATGAAAATAAAGAACTAGAAGGCAGGAAACCACGTAAGAAAGACTTTCCATTATATAGTTATGTCGCTGACAATGCTTCGTCTCTCCTACCTGAAGAAAGAGAAACCGCTAGGCTGTGGGGGAAAATGGTAAGTGACGTTGTCATACATCAAGCAGCACTGACTCATCTTAATCTGAACCAGGCCTTGTACAAGGGATTGGTAAAAGAAGGGCTTTTTATTCCAGAAGGGGTATTAGATATTGTTCTAACCCATGTTGGGTTGTTAGCAACTCCACATGCTATTGCAAGGATAATTAATGATGAAAGGAATGAAGCAAAAATAAGGAACATAAGAAAAGAACTGCAACAAGTGGTTAACGGGCGTCCTTTAGTTAAGTTAGGGGCTTAGCAGAAATACACTCCCGGTGTGTACGGACTTAGATAAAACCAAGCTTCTCAATTGACTTCTTTTACGTTATCATATGCCTATGGCGAAACTCAAAAAGAGTGACGTTGAGCACGTAGCAAAGCTGGCGAACTTAACCCTCAGCCAAAAGGAACTCACGCAATACACCAAGCAACTGGAGGCAGTTTTAGATTACATGGACGTACTTAACGAATTAGACACTTCTGCCGTTGAACCTACTTACCAAATTTTAGACGACACCAAGAATATTTTTCGGGAGGACAAAGTCCAGAGTTCTTTGACTCAAGATGATGCGCTTTCATCGGCAAAAGACACTTACAATGGTTTTTTTGTAGCAGCTGATGTATTTGGCTCCAAAAAAGAAAAAAATATCCCCGAAAAAGCCACTTCCAGGATTAAATTAGATCAATATAACGCTATTCTTACAAAAGCTAATCCGGAAGGGAACTTAGGTCACAAAGATCTTTTTGTGACCAAAGGTATAGAAACCACAGCTGGTTCAAGAGTATTAGCGGGCTATCTGCCTCAATATGATGGCACGGTAGTTAAACTTCTCAAAGACGCAGGGTATGTTACCAAATACAAATTAAATCAAGACGCGTGGGGCCACGGTGCAAGCGGAGAAAACTCAGATTTTGGTCCGACAAAAAATCCTTGGGATATGTCGAAAGTTTCCGGCGGTTCGTCTAGCGGCAGTGCGGTGGCGGTGGCTACTGGGGTGGTTGAGCTTGCGACCGCAACCGATACATGCGGGTCAGTCAGAATGCCAGCTTCTTACACAAATGTTTGTGGGATAAAACCAACCTACGGAGCTGTGAGCAGATATGGGGTGATTGCTTTTGCCAGTAGTTTAGATTGTCCAAGCCTTATTTCATCCACAGTCACCAAACTTAGGAAATATTTTCAAATAATTTACAAAGGTGACCCCTTAGATGCAACCAGTCAGAGCAAAGCCAGATCAGAGCATGTGGACAAGAAAGTCAAAAAGCTGGGCATACCAAGAGAATTTATTTCTGAAGGAATTGATAAAGAAACAAGAGAAATTTTTTTGAAGGCAACAGAGATCTATAAAAGTTTAGGCTATGAAATAGTGGATATTTCCCTTCCACATACCAAGTATGGCGTAGCAGCCTACTACATCATCGCTCCCACTGAAACAGCGAGCAATTTATCGCGATATGATGGGGTACGGTATGGCCACCCACGCTCTTTTTTTGGACCAGAGGCTAAGCGAAGAATCATGCTGGGGACGTTCGCCTCGTCAGCCGGCTATGTTGGTAGGTATTATGAGAAAGCGGCCAGGGCAAGAACGTTAATAAAAAGTGATTTGGCAAAAGCCTTTGAAAAGGTGGATGCAATTGTGGCCCCCGTTTCACCTATTCCTCCGTATGACATAGGGGAGAAGGTAAACGACCCACTGCAGCTTTATTTAATGGATGTCTACGCAGCCCCAGCTAGTTTGTCTGGTGTTCCTTCCTTAGCTCTTCCTTGTGGGTTTACAAATTCTGGACTTCCAACGGGTATGCAGATTTTTGGTCCCAGATGGTCTGAAGGTGCACTCTTTGACTTGGGAGAAAAGTACCAAGCAAAAACAGACTGGCACAAGAAAAAGCCTAAAGTATGAGCAAATATCACCCCGTGATTGGATTGGAAGTGCATGTGGAGTTGGCAACTCAAAGCAAAATGTTTTGTGGCTGCCCAGCTGACCACTTTGCCGTTAGCCCCAACACTCAAACTTGCCCGGTGTGTTTGGGGTTGCCAGGGGCTTTGCCCGTACCCAATAAAAAGGCAGTAGAATGGACAATGATGTTAGGCTTGGCCCTTGATTGCAAGGTTAATCTCGAGTCTAAATTTGACCGCAAACATTATTTTTATCCAGACCTTCCTAAGGGTTACCAGATAAGCCAGTATGATGCGCCGCTTTGTGGGGTAGGAAAGCTAGGTAAAATACGAATCAGGAGAGTTCATTTAGAGGAAGATACTGGTAAACTGCAGCACACAACACTCAATGGGAAGAAAGTTTCACTCGTTGATTTTAACCGCAGCGGTGTACCTTTGGTTGAAGTAGTTACCGAGCCGGATTTGACTTCTGCCCTGGAGGCTGAGAAATTTGCCAGGGAGTTGCAACTTATTATTCGATATTTGGGTATTTCTGACGCGGATATGGAAAAGGGCTCGATGAGATTAGAGGCCAATATATCCCTGGCCACTTCCGAAGTGGCCAAACTTCCAGGCTATAAGGTAGAGCTTAAGAATATAAATTCTTTCGGGTTTATGAAAAAAGCAATTGGGGTTGAAATCAAGCGGCAAGAGGAAATTTTATCCTCAGGTAAAAAAGTTACTCAGGAAACCAGAGGTTATAGTGAAGAAACGGGTAAGACTTTTTCTCAGCGAACCAAAGAAGAAGAACAGGATTACCGTTATTTCCCTGAACCGGATATACCACCGATGAAATATTCAAATAAACAAATAAACGAATTGTCAAATAAAATTCCAGAGTTGCCAAATGTCAAAAGAGAAAAATTAAAAAAACTTGGATTGTCAGTGAACTACGTTGAAGTTCTGGTCGCCGATAGGTCGCGGGCTGAGTATTTTGAACAGGCCCTTCGACAGGCTCAGGGTAAACTAGCCGAACCTGCTAAATTAATTGCTAGTGTAATGGTCAATCAAAATTTGGATCAAGATTTTCCCGAGCCGGCGGGACTGATTAGAAAATTGATAGAGCTGGGGAAGAGAAAGTATGTACAAGTAGATGAGGTAGAAAAAGTAGTACAAGTAGTTCTGAAAGAAAACGGCAAAGCGGTGCAAGATTATAGTAAGGGTAAAAAAGAGGTCCTGGGCTTTTTGATCGGGCAAGTACAAGCCGGCCTGAAGGGCCAAGGCAACCCTAGGCAAATTCAAGAGATATTAGTAAATAGTCTGTCCGATGATCAAAACTAAACGTTTTTTACATCTTTGGTTTTCTCAGGCGCTCTCACAGCTGACGATTCAAATCATGAACTTTCTGATCATTGTGAGAATTTTTGAAGCTACCGGATCGACGATTGCCACTTCCATTATTTGGATTGCCTACGCCCTCCCGGCGATTGTTCTGGGACCTTTTGCAGCTGCATTGGTTGATCTGGTTGACCGCCGCAGGGTTCTCATGCTGACCAATTTGCTTCAAGCCGTGGCTGTTTTTCTTTACGCTTTGAGTGATCCGAAATATTTATTTTTGTCGTACGGAGTGGTTTTGGTTTACGCGCTTTTTAACCAATTTTATGTTCCTGCGGAAGCTGCTTCCCTGCGCCGGGTGGTGCCCAAAGAAAAACTGCCTCAAGCCAATGGCATTTTTTTTGTTACCCAAAACGTCTCTGTTGTAGCTGGTTTTGGCCTGGCTGGTATTTTAAACAGTTTTATTGGCTATAAAAATTCTTTTTTGGCAGCAGCCGTAATGCTTTTTTTTGCTTTTATCAGCGTTTCGCTTTTGCCCAGGATGCGCGTTAAAAATAACTTGGGTAAGCGCTTTGAAGCAAAGTTAGCTAACTTTTTTGTGAAAATTAAGGAAGGCTACAGCTTTATCCGTGGCCACAAAGACGTTTTATTTCCATTTCTTTTGCTCATCGCGCTGCACGTTGCCTTAATCATTGTGACAACTAACTTGCCGGCTATGGCACAGGATTTGTTGCGCATCAGTCCAAGCTATGCAGGATTTCTAATTGCGGTTCCGGCAGGCATTGGTGCTGCTTTGGGAACTCTGACCATAACTAAAGTTATGAAAAAAGAGGTTAGGAAAAAGAGCATCATCGAAATAGGACTTGTTGTCATGGGTACCGCAATTTGGGCAACGGCCATCCTCCTGCCACAGCTTACTACTCCGCTCACACGGATTGTCGCTTCGGTAGTTCTTTTCATGGCCGCCGGTGCGTCTTTTGTCGCGGTTGTCGTCCCGGCTCAAACTTATATTCAAGAAAAAACACCTGACGCGCTGATGGGTAGAGTATTTGGAAATTTTTGGTTTTTGGCAACGATAGCAACAATTTTCCCGGTGATGTTTTCGGCGACTATTAGCGATGTTTTGGGCGTGCGCACCTTACTATTTTTACTTGGCTTTTTGGCCTTTTTAGCACTTACCATTTCGCTTAAAGAGGGCCAAAAGATTATTGAAAATCAGGAGTATCAAAAATGATTTCGCACTTTGTTCATCTCCACGTCCACAGCGAATACAGTTTGTTGGACGGACTGTCAAAAATTCACAAGTCCTCCGCGCTTTTTGACCACTTGAAAGAAAATGGCATGGATACATGCGCGATAACCGATCATGGGGTGATGTATGGAGTTATCGAATTTTACAAAGCTGCCAAAAGAGAAAACATCAAGCCCATTATTGGCATGGAGGGCTACATAGAAAGAGGGACTAAAAAAAATTATCATCTGCTCCTTCTGGCTAAAAACGTCACGGGCTACCAAAACTTAATGAAATTAACCTCACTAGCTCACCTTGAGGGTTACTATTACAAACCTCGTTTTAATAGAGAAACTCTGGCCAAGTACTCGAAGGGGTTAATTTGTACTTCAGCCTGTCCGCAGGGTGAGCTGATGCAGGCTTTATTTGAAGACGACATCAAGTCCGCCCGGGAAATTGCCCGCTGGCATCAGGAGATTTTTGGTGAGGATTATTATTTTGAACTGCAAAGGCACGATTACGCCGGTTGGGCGGCGCAGGCTAGCCTACCCGAAGTAAAAAATGATCTTGCTCAAATGGCCCAAAACGTTAAAAAGGCAGAAAGCGGCATTTTAACAATCAGTCGAGAACTGGGAATTCCACTTGTTGCCACTAACGATGCGCACTACATAAAAAAGACTGACGCAACTGCCCAAGATGCGCTTTTGTGTATCGCCACGGGTAAAAACATTTCCGACGTTAAAAGAATGCGTTTTATCGACACACCGGATTTTTACTTAAAGTCGTCAGAAGAGATGGTTGAAGTTTTTTCAGACTTGCCCGAGGCCATTAAAAACTCCCGAGTGATTGCGGATAAATGCAATATCGAAATAGCCTTGGGCCAGTATCACTTCCCCGAAGTGAAGCTGCAAAAAGGCTTAACCGCAGAGGAACAGTTAAAAGCAGAAACGATGAAGGGCTTGCCCAAACGCTATCCAAAGATAACCAAAGAAATTCGGCAACGAGTAAAAAGCGAGCTTGAGGTAATTATCTCCAAAGGCTATGCGGGCTACTTCTTAATTTTTCAGGATATGGCCCACTGGGCGGAGGCTAGGAATATTCCAATCAATACCCGAGGATCGGTGGCAGGTTCTATCGTGTCCTACAGCCTGAGAATTACCCAAGTTGACCCGATTCGTTTTTTACTCCCTTTTGAGCGGTTTTTAAACCCTAAACGGCCAAGCGCGCCTGACATAGACCTTGATATTGCCGATGACAAGCGCGAGGAAATGATCGCTTACTTAACCCAGAAATATGGGAGGGAAAAAGTTGCTCAGATTTGTACTTTTGGCAGAATGCTTGCGCGCGGTTCAGTAAGGGACAGTGCCCGTGTTATGGGCTACGACTACGCAACCGGCGACAGGATTGCCAAATTAATACCCATCGGTTCACAGGGCTTTCCCATGACCCTAAACCGAGCCTTGGAGGAAAGCATTGAACTGGCTCACCTAGTCAAGTCGGATGATGACGCTAAAAAAGTAATCACTTTGGCAAAACAAATCGAGGGCAACGCCAGGCACATTTCGGTCCACGCTGCCGGAGTTGTCATTTCCCCAACCACTTTAACCGATTTTACCCCCTTACAAAAAGAACCATCAGGAGAAAGACTAATTACTCAGTATGAAATGTGGTCAATTGACGATGTGGGCTTGGTTAAGCTTGACATCCTGGGTATCAGAAACCTGTCGATACTGGGGAAAGCGATTGAACTGGTCAGTCGAACTAGAAAGATTAAGGTAAACCTAAGCGGTCTACCTTTGGATGACAAAAAAACTTTTGAGATGCTCTCAAGGGGTGAAACAATGGGTACTTTTCAGCTCGGGGGTTCGGGGATGACGAGATATTTGGTTGACTTAAAGCCTGAAAAAGTTGAGGACTTGATGATCATGGTCGCTCTTTACAGGCCCGGGCCGATGAACAACATTGACGAATATATTGCCCGGAAACACGGCAAGAAAAAGGTCGTATATTATCACCCTAAAATGGAGAAGTTTTTAGCTAAATCTCTGGGGGTTTTAGTTTATCAAGATGACCTTTTATATACCGCGCTGGAGCTTGCCGGGTATGACTGGTTGGAGGTCGATAAATTCAGAAAAGCCGTCGGTAAAAAAATTCCGGAAGAGATGGCCCACCAGCACAAAAGATTCGTGGAAGGGTGTGTGAAGTTTTCCGAAATGACCAAAAAGGAGGCAGAAGGGCTTTGGAAGCTTTTTGAACCCTTTCAAGGTTACGGGTTTAACAAAGCCCACGCGGCAAGCTACGGAATGGTGGCTTACCAAACCGCCTATATGAAAGCCAATTACCCGGTTGAGTTTATGACCGCGGTTTTGACTGCAGAATCCTCGGATAAAGATAAAATTTCAGCGGCTGTGGCTGAATGCAGAAGGATGGGCATTGCCGTTTTGCCGCCGGACATTAATGAAAGCGCAGTTGATTTTACGGTGGTCAAGGAAGGCATTCGTTTTGGCCTCTCTGCCATTAAAAACGTCGGGGGTGCTGCTATCGAGGCAATTCTTTCAGCCAGAAAAGCCGGGCCTTTTTTATCTTTTGTAGATTTTGTTTCGCGGGTCGATAATCGAAAAGTCAACAAAAAAGTGGTGGAAAGTTTGATAAAAGTTGGGGCACTCTCGCCATTTGGCAGCCGGGCGGGGCTGCTTTCGTCTATGGACGGGGTTCGAGCCAGCATTCCTAAAAAAAACCACCATGAAGGCCAGCAAGGGCTTTTTGGCAGTCAAGCGACAAGCATTCTTAAAAGATCAGTAAAAACTTATGATACACCGGAATTAGATGATGAGGAAGTTCAAAGCTTAGAAAGGCAGCTGTTGGGCTTTTCACTTTCCGCCAAACCGGTGAGCGAAATACTCGAACCCATTGCTGCGCTTGCTACCCACAGAATTACAGATATAACCAGTGAGTTCAGTAAGGCCTCGCTGGTCAAGCTAGCTTGCGTGATTAGTGATGTACGAATCGTGATAACAAAAAGAACCGGACAAGAAATGGCATTTGCCCAAGTTAATGATGGAACGGGGTCAGTCACCATCGTAATTTTTCCCAGGCTTTTTGCCCAAATCCATGACCTGCTTGTTGATCACAAAGCCGTTTTAGTCACGGGCAAACTTGATGACCGCGGAGATGAAATATCAGTTCTGGCAGACGAGATTGTAAGTCCGAAGCTAGAATGATAAAATAGTACCCATGGCGTTAAATGTGAAGTTAGGTGAAGTTGAATTTGGTGTTGGTGATGAGGTTGCCGTTCACCAAAAAATTAAAGAGGGAGAAAAGGAAAGAACCCAGGTATTTGAAGGTATGGTGATTAAAATCCGTGGCCGCGGCGAAAACAAAAGCTTCACCGTGAGGCGCGTCGGAGCGCAGAAAATTGGTATTGAACGCATTTTCCCACTTGAATCTCCGGTTATTGAAAAAATTGAAGTGTCAAGGTCCGGCACTAAGGGTGTTAAGCGAAGTAAGCTTTATTACACCAGGGGCAAAAGCGCCAGAGATATTGAGCAAATCTATGCCCGGGCCAAGCGCAGGGAAGAAGCAAAACAGGCCAAGCCAAAGCCTAAAAGAAAAGTAAAAGCAAAGAAAAAAGCACTACCCAAAAAGATGGCTTCGAAAAAGACTTCAAAATAGTATATGATTAAGATAATGCCCAATTTTGAAGCACTCAATTTTAAATCAGCTCTTTGGGGCCCAATGGCTGGATTCCCGGTTTTTTTGGTTGCGGCCTTAGTGCTTTGGGATGTTGTTTGGAAGGGCCTTGCGCTTTGGAGGTCAGCGAGGCATGAACAAAAGGGTTGGTTCATAGCCCTTCTTATTTTAAACACCGCCGGAATTATACCAATTCTTTACCTGGCTTTTTTTCAGAAGAAAACAAAAAAGAAATAACTAGTTGGTGGGGTGGTAACGATTTATGCGTCCTTCAAGGTCGTTAAACATTTTAATGGTTGGCGAGCTGGTCGCAACTCTAGAGATTCGTGTGGCAAGATCAATCTTGGCTTTAGAAACATGTAGCTTTAGTCGCCTTTCCATTTTTAACAAATCGATTTTAGTTGCGAAATCCTTGAGATCGTCTTTTGTAGCAAGTTTTTTGAGGTCATCTTTGGTGGCAAAAATTCCTTTTAGAAGTTTGACATCTGCCTGATTGAGTCTGGGTTTGACGGAAACCATAACTGATTTAAACACAAAATGCTATAATCAGTCAATGCTGATTTTAGGGATTGATCCGGGGACGGCAACCACAGGATATGGCTTAGTTGAGACGAATGGCGGAAGCGCTTTAGCAGTGGTTAAATATGGTCTCATTGAGACAGGAAAAGACGGGACTCCGGAAAAAAGGCTCGCCATAATTCATCGGCAGCTAACAAGCATAATTGACAAATACAAACCGGATGTTATGGCAATCGAAATGCTTTTTTTTGCTACAAACGCCAAGACGGCTATGCGGGTCGGCCAAGCCTGTGGAGCAATTATGCTTTCTGCCGCGCACAGCCATCTACCCTTGGTTGAATATGCTCCCGGTAAAATAAAAAAGACGGTAACCGGCAGCGGTCGCGCCGACAAAGATGCGATTCAAAAGAGCGTTCGGGAACATCTGGGCGCGGCTGTTCGCAAAGTCAAAGGTAAAAAAACGCATTTTGATAATACGGCGGATGCATTAGCGGTTGCAATTTGTCATATTAAAGAATTAGAGGGGGTGATAACTAGTGGCCAAAATTAAAGTCGGGCGAGTGTCTCATTACTACGACAAGTTAGGCGTTGCGATTATTGACCTAACTGGTGCCCTTTCTGTGGGGGACAAGGTAGTTTTTGAAAGAGGGGGAGAAGAGCTGTTTAGCGAAACGGTTGGTTCGATACAAATAGAACATGATCAGGTTGAAAGCGCCGGCAAGGGTGATATAGTAGGTGTCAAGGTCAATGAGGTGGTCAAAGAAGGCGCGGAGGTTTACAAGCTCTGAAGCGGTTGATATTAAAAAAAGAGTTGTCTATTTGGTCGGCAAGATTGGGGTTTACTGGATTGAGACTTCACGTATTTTCTGCATAAGAAGCGAAAACTCCACTTCAAGAGCGATGGCGCGCATCTGGGGTTTAAATAATATTTGGCAAAAAGCGCTCAAACAAGACCCTGCGTATGTACTTGAGGTTATCTCAGAACGCTTTGACCGTCTTCCACAGCATAAGCAAGACGAGATTTTAATCCACGAGCTGGCCCACGTCCCTCGAAATTTTTCCGGCGCGCTTTTACCTCACAGTCGTCGTCGCGGCAGCTTCCACGATAAATTAAAAATAATGCTCGCAGCTTATAAAAAATTATGAGTAAGATAACCGTGCTTTATGGGGACCATGTGACGGTGTCGCGGCAGCGAATGCTGGAGATTGTGTCTGCCGCCAGAAAGAAAGGCTGGGAGATCTTGCGCGAAATAACTACCACCGACTCGCTTTTTGCCACCGAGCGATTATTTGTTATTGAGGATGCAAGTCAGCTTACTGAAAAAGATTTTGATCAAGACATAAACGTATTAATCTGGCAAAAAAATCAAATACCAGCCTCGTTAAAAAAAATTCTTCCCAAAGATACCAAATATGAAGAATTTAAATTACCCGTGGTTATTTGGAAATTTTTGGACACTTTTTCCTTGAGACTTTTCCATGAGGTGTGTCAAAAAGAAGCGGTTGAATTTGTTTTTGCCCTGATGGCAAGACAAGTGAGGGATTTATATTGGGTTAGCTCTGACCCCAAAACTTTTGCTGGCCCGGCGTGGCGAAAAAGTAGGCTAGTTTCGCAAGCGGCGAAGTATGGGGAACTGAAGTTAAAAAACGTTATCCAAAAACTAGCGCAAATTGACGTTGCTGCCAAAACCGGCGAAGCAGACCTAACCACTTCTCTTGACCTTCTGATTGTGAAAGAATTAGAATGAAGATAACTTCATGAAACCAATCACCGAACTAACCAGGGATGATATTAAAGACGTTAAACTTGTTTGCTTCGATGTTGACGGAGTAACAATTAAAAAGGGAACGCAAATTAAGGTAGAGGAAACTCCAGAAACTCAGACAATGACTATAAGGACAAGGCTCCTGGCGCGCGAAATGAGAGATAAATTGATCGAACTTAAGAAACATTATTTTATTGCTATTAACAGCGGAAGAAGTACGATTTATTTAAAGGATGTTTTTAATGAACTACTTTGGGATAATGTTGCCTTAATCGGTGAGGTGGGAATTTTTACACTGGCTAAAGGCGAACTTGTTCAACACGAGAAATTTGATGAGAAAGCACTGGCTAAAATGAGGAATATCAGGTCGGAACTGGAAAAATATGCCGACACGACGAGAATCTCGGAGGCGTTTGAACCGAAACAATTTTTAATCACTTTCCATACGCGGTTCGATGACAAAAATGTCCATGAAATTGTTAAGAAAATTGACCCGGAGAGTGAATTTGCTGTCATTTGGAGTGGAGAGGCCTTTGATATTTTACCAAGACGGCTAAATAAAGGTACTGCCTTGGTGAGTTTGTGCAAGTATCTGGATGTTGATCTCTCACAGACGATTGCGATCGGAAATGGCAATAATGATCGGGACATGACAGAAACAGCTGGCATTGGAGTTACAACAGAACCGAAGGTTTTGAGATCTGACTTTTATACAACCGGGAGCCAACATTTGGGAGGATTTGAGTTGATTGATAAACTTTTGGAATTAAATAGATGATTAATTTGGACTCGCTGGGGGATATTAAAGACTTTGATCAGGGGGAGGTGCTTACCTCTATTCGTAGATTGCCAGAGCAGGTCGCAGATGCTTGGAAGCAGGTTACCGATGGTGAAGTCCCGGCCGCGTGTCGTTTGGCCAAAAATGTTGTTGTTTCTGGCATGGGTGGCTCTGCGCTGGGCGCTCGCATTGCCGATTCACTATTAACAGATAAAGCCCGTTCCCCGATTGAGATTTTCACCGAATATAGGTTACCCGATTATGTCAATCAAGAAACTTTAGTTATTGCCTCCTCTTATTCAGGTAATACCGCAGAGACACTAACCGCAGCGGGCGAAGCAATTAATCGCGGGGCCATCGTTTATGGCGTTACCACAGGTGGTGAACTTGCCCGATTATTGAGTCAAAAAAACATTCCCTATTACCTCATTGACGCCAAGGAAAACCCGAGCGGTAAGCCGCGGCTTGGCATTGGTTACTCAATCGGAGCAATTTTGGCAGTTTTGGCCCGATGTGGTTTCATTAACCTTCTGGATTCGGAAGTTGCGGAAGCGGTTGAAGAGGCTAAAAAATTTGTTAAGGCTTTTGGCCCAACAGTTCCTAAGGAAAAAAATCCGGCCAAAGAGCTGGCGGAAACACTTTACACTAAAATCCCGGTTTTGGTAGCCAGCGAGCACTTATTTGGTGTGGCTCACGCTTTCAAAAATCAACTTAATGAAACAGCCAAGACTTTTGCTTGCCTTTTTGATTTACCTGAGGCCGACCACCATCTTTTGGAAGGTTTGGGCTACCCGGAGGCTGCAAAAGCATTTTTGCATTTCTTGTTTTTTGAGTCCGGTGTCTATTTTGGTGAAGTAAAACGCCGCTACTCTCTCACCCAAGAGGTAGTTGGCAAACAGGGCGTTTCTTTTACCAACTACCATTTAACTGCGTATCGTAAATTGCCACAAATTTTTGAAGTTTTGATTCTGGGCAGCTTTGTTAGCTTTTATTTAGCTCTTTTGCACGAGGTCGACCCCGCCCAAATCCCCTGGGTTGATTACTTCAAAGCAAAGCTCTAATATGAAATAATGGCAGCTGCCCAACCTTTTATTGTTGACTTCAGAAAGATAGACAAAAACGACATTCCTCTTGTCGGCGGTAAAGGCGCCAACTTGGGAGAGATGGCAAATGCGGGTTTCCCCGTGCCCACTGGTTTCGCAATCACCGTACATGCCTACGATCTTTTCCTCAGGGAAAATGATTTGGCCGAAAAGCTGGCTGCAATTCAAAAAGATACCAACAAGGAAGACCCCGAAAGCTTCCAAAGAGCCTCAAAAAAGATTGAAGAACTGCTCAAGGGATCCAAAATTCCAGACATAGTTGGAGAAGAGGTTATCAAGTATTACCGTAAACTTTCGGGCTTCAAAAAAGCATTGGTTGCCGTTCGATCAAGTGCTACCGCGGAGGACTTGCCAACTGCCAGCTTTGCCGGCCAGCAGGCGACGTTTCTAAACGTCCAAGGCGAAGCAAGCCTTTTGCACCGAGTCAGAGATTGTTGGGCCAGCCTTTTTACCGCCCGAGCAATTTTCTACCGACAGGAGAACAAAATTGATCATGCTAAAGTAAAAATTTCAGTCATCGTTCAAAAAATGATTCAAAGTGAAGCCAGTGGTGTCATGTTTACCATTGATCCGGTTACAAATGACAAGGACAAAATAATAATTGAGGCGGTTTGGGGTTTGGGAGAGCTGATTGTCCAGGGCTCAGTTGTACCAGATAAATACATCGTCCAAAAGGACACTTTTTTTATTCTGTCTAAGCAATTTGCCGATCAAGCAATTCAACTTGTCCGAGCTGGGTTTGAAATTAAGGAAACGGCAGTACCTAAGAAATTAGCTTCAAAAAGAAAGCTTTCTGACGAGGAAATTGTTAAATTGGCAAAAATAGGTGAAAGACTTCAGCAGCATTATTATTTCCCTCAGGACATAGAGTGGGCTAAAGAGGGTAAAAATTTATATATCGTCCAAACAAGACCAGTAACCACGACCAGTATTAAGTATAAAGTATTAAGTATTAAGGGAGAGGACGTAGAGGCGGCAAGCGCGCCGATTTTAACCGGGATACCGGCAAGTCCCGGGGTGGCTTCAGGCCACGTCAAGATTACAAAGTCCCCTAAAGAAATTGGGAAAGTGGAAAACGGGGACGTTTTGGTTGCTGAAATGACCAGCCCCGACTATGTCCCGGCGATGAAAAAGGCAAGTGCGATTGTGACTAATAAAGGTGGTATGACCAGTCACGCGGCCATTGTGTCCCGAGAACTTGGAATCCCCGCTATAGTAGGAGCCAAAGAGGCAACGACCAAACTTAAAGAAGGTTGGGTAGTGACGGTTGACGCTAGCCGCGGGCAGGTGTACTTGGGGAGCAAGATTAAAGTAGAAAAAGTAAAGAAAGTATCACAAGTAGCACAGGTAACAAAAAAGCTAAAAACGGCGACAAATTTATATGTGAACCTGGCTGAGCCGGAGTTGGCAGCAAAGATTGCTAAAAAACACGTTGACGGAGTGGGTTTGCTGCGCGCTGAGTTCATGATTGCCAATATTGGCATGCATCCCAAAGAAGCAATCAAACAAAAAAAACAGTTAAAGTATATTGACAGCCTGGCTTCAAACTTGGAGAAATTTACCCGGGCTTTTGATGGTAGACCGGTGGTTTATAGAGCAACGGATTTCAAAACCAATGAGTATCGATCACTACCCGGAGGGAAGGCTTGGGAACCCCAGGAACCAAATCCCATGCTTGGCTTTCGGGGTGCTTACCGCTACAAAGCAAACCCCGACGTTTTTAATCTGGAACTGGCTGCAATTAAGAAAGTTCGGGAGAGTTACGACAACTTACACTTGATGATTCCCTTCGTTCGTTCACCTCAGGAACTTGCCGATATTCGAAGAATTGTAGCCGGAGAAGATTTTTTCAAAAGCACGACCTTTAAGTTCTGGATGATGGTAGAGTTGCCGGTTAATGTTATTGCCCTCAAGGATTTTATTGAAGTAGGTATCGATGGGGTTTCCGTTGGCAGCAATGACTTAACCATGCTTCTTTTGGGAACGGACAGGGATAACGCTGAAGTGGCGGACGCTTTTAACGAGCGCTCACCCGTTGTTTACTGGGCATTAAGACGGGTTATACGAACTTGCCATAAGTACGGCATTACCGCCAGTATTTGCGGTCAAGCCCCTTCGGTGTATGAGGATTTGGTTGAAAGGCTAATAAGGTATGGCATTACCAGCGTTTCGGTTAATCCCGACGCAATTGAGCGCATCCGCGAAGTAATTCACCGGGCGGAAATAAACTATGTCAAAAATCGCTAAAATTTGGGCCAGAGAAATTTTGGATTCACGGGGAACACCTACAGTGGAAGCTGCATGTCAGCTTGATTCCGGCCACGTTGCCGTCGCTTCTGTGCCATCTGGAGCCTCAACCGGGAGCTATGAAGCCCTGGAGCTTCGGGATGGAGAAGAAGCGCGCTATCAAGGCAAAGGCGTGTTAAACGCAGTAAATAACGTAAACCAAATATTAGGGCCCGCTTTGGTTGGAATGGACCCTTCTGACCAAGTTGCAATTGACCAGAAACTTCTCAGCCTCGACTCGAGTGAAAACAAAAAGAAGTTAGGCGCAAACAGCATTTTGGCAGTTTCGGTTGTAACAGCCAAAGCCGGGGCTCTGACAGCCGGTGTCCAGCTTTACGCTTGGATACAGGCTCTGGCTCAAAAAAGAGGTTTAATCGTCAGCACCTGGCGTATTCCGACTCCCCTTTTTAACATGTTAAATGGCGGGCTTCACGGAGCTGGAAACTTGGATTTTCAAGAGTTTTTTGTCACGCCGACGACCGCCAAAGGCTACTCGGAAGGGTTGCGCGCAGGAGTCGAGATTTACCATGTAATAGGCCAAAACTTAGCCAGAAGGGGCGCCATTCACTCCGTTGGTGACGAAGGCGGTTATGCCCCAAACCTTTTTACCAACGCTGACGCCCTTGAGATTTTAGTCGACTCTATTAAACAAACACCTTACTCAATCGGTAGAGACGTCTTTTTGGGCCTTGATGTGGCAGCTTCGACTTTTTTCAGGGACGGCGAATATACCATTAGAGACAAATCTGGTCCAATGAGCGAAGACGCTTTCATTGAATTCTATAAAGACTTAAACAACACTTATCATATGGCCGTTTTGGAAGATCCCCTGGACCAGGACGCGTGGACGGGTTGGCAAAAACTGGTTGGAGTCCTGGGAAGTCAAACAATTGTAGTGGGAGATGATCTTTTGGCCACAAATCCCAAAAGAGTAGATAAGGCAATTGCAGACAGTGCCTGTAACGGCATTTTGGTTAAACCCAATCAAATAGGAACTGTAACGGAGACAATCGACGTGGTCAAAAAAGCCAAAGACGCCGGGTGGAAAATTGTCGTCTCGCACCGCTCCGGAGAAACCAACGACTGGTTTATTGCTGATTTTGCCGTGGGTGTCGGAGCTGATTATGTTAAATTCGGAGCCCCATGTCGTGGGGAAAGAGTTGCCAAGTATAATCGATTGTCTTCCATAGAAATCGAGCTTACACAGCGCAAATGAAAACCAAATTTGTAATCCTGGCCGTGCTTGACGGTTGGGGGATAGCCGCACCAAATCCAGGTAACGCAATTTACAAGGCCAACACAGTCAACATGGATCGCCTTTGGGCCTCTTACCCTCACACCCAACTTGAGGCAGCGGGGGAAGCGGTGGGCTTGCCCAAAAGTGAAGCGGGAAACACCGAAACGGGGCACATCAATCTTGGCGCGGGCAGAATAATCTATCAGGACTTGGCAAGGATTAATATGGCCATTGCCGATGGAAGTTTTTTTACCAACTCGGTACTTCTGGGAGCCATCGAGCACGCAAAGCAAAACAACTCAAATCTTCACTTAATGGGCCTTATTGGAGCCGGAGGCGTGCATTCAAACATTGAGCACATTTATGCTTTGATTCAAATTGCGGCCAAAAATGACTTTAACAGAGTATATCTGCATCTTTTCACCGATGGCAGGGATTCCCCACCCACTTCTGCCACAACTTACATCAGTGAGCTTAAAAAAGTTCTTCGAAAAGAGGGGATTGGTAAAATCGCCTCGATTATGGGTAGGTATTGGGGTATGGACCGAGACAGAAGGTGGGACAGAACCTCCAAAGCCTACGCCGCTTTAGTGGAAGGGCAGGGGAACTTGGTTAAAAGCCCCGAAGAAGTAATTGAAGCCTCTTACGCTGAAGCCAAAACCGATGAGTTTATCGATCCGGCAATCGTAACCGACGAGCATGGAATGCCAATTTCGTTAATTAGCGACAATGACGCCGTAGTTTTTTATAACTTCAGAATTGACAGACCCAGACAATTAACGGCCGCTTTTTTAGTGCGTGATTTTGTTGAAGGCAGTCTGGCTTTAGAATTTGATCCGTATCAGGAACAGTATGAAAAAACGCATATCGCTCAGCGCTTGGGCAAGTCAAAAGAGATTTTTGTCAGAAACAAATTTTTGTCAAACTTGTATTTTGTGACCATGACAAGGTACAGCGACTCATTGGTGGCAGCCGGAGCAAAGGTTGCAGTTAATCCCGAGTTAGTCGACTTGCCTTTGGGCAGAATGATAAGTGATGCCGCCATAAGGCAGCTGCGGGTTGCGGAGAGTGAAAAAGAAAGATTTGTTACTTTTTACTTCAACGGTTTGCGGGAGGAGGCTTTTAATGGAGAAGAAAGAGTAATAATTCCCTCGCCCCAGGTGCCAACTTATGATGTTTGGCCCCAAATGTCTGCTTACCAAATAACCGATAATCTTACGAAAAAAATGGCAACGGGTGATTATGCTTTTGCACTCATTAATTACGCCAACCCGGACATGGTTGGCCATACAGGAAGTATTGGCCCCACGGCCACAGCCTGTGAAGTGGTGGACGAATGTGTGGGCAAAATTGTTAATTTTACTCTTGCCTACGGAGGCACATTCATTATCACGGCTGATCATGGAAACGCGGAAGAGCTTATTAAAAGCCAAACCGGGCGGGTGGACACCGAGCACAGTACCAATCCAGTGCCTTTTATTATTGTTTCAAACAATTTTACCGGCAAAGCCCAAACACTGCCGGCCGGAATTCTGGCTGATGTAGCGCCAACAATTTTGAATTTACTGGATATTGAGACTCCTACTTCCATGACCGGCCGAAATTTGCTACAGTCAATGGGATGATCGAGACTATTACTCACTTTTTAGTGACTAACCTAACTAACTTCATTGAAGGATATGGTTTAGTAGCTGTATTTATTCTCATGACTGCAGAGTCCGCCCTCATTCCAATTCCGAGTGAAATTACCATGCCTTTTGCCGGCTTTATGGCCGGTCGGGGCATCATCGGCTTTTGGCCGGCCGTTGCTGTTGGTGCTTTCGGTAACTTGGTCGGGAGTTTACTTGCTTATTGGCTAGGCGCGGCCAAAGGAGAGGAATGGGTACGGTTTGCCATAAAGAAGTGGGGGAAGTGGTTTCTTCTGCGCGAAAAAGAATTTGATCTCTCGAAAAAGTGGTTCGAAAATTATGGCCAGGCAGTTGCTTTTATTTCAAGGCTGCTGCCAATAGTTCGTACTTTTATTAGTTTACCAGCGGGAATAGCTAAAATGAATTTGGGTAAGTTTGCAGTTCTTACTTTGATCGGTTCGTTTTTGTGGTCGGGGGTGTTGGCCTGGTTAGGGCTAAAGCTCGGTCAAAACTGGCTAGCCATTGAGCCCTACTTCAGAAAATTCCAGTTTGTAGTCATCGGTCTTTTTGTTGCAGCAGCCATCTTCTACGTTTACCACCACTTGAAGCCCTCCCCAACTCGCCATTCTGATTGAAATGATGAGAAACAACTGCTAATATTCCTCTTAAATATGGCTAAGATTGATAGAGAAAAACTAGAAAGTGAATATCTGGACTTACAAGATCAACTTCCAAAACATATTTTAGAACTTGTTGGAGAAGTTGATCCCAATGAGGTTGTTGATCATTTTTTGGGATTTGCTGTCGAGCACGCAAGAGATCCTATTCAAGCAAACGCAGAGTTGGAAAGACGGATTAAAAACGCCTTAAGGTCTGGCCAAAAAGAAGCCGTTAGGGTGTTCTAACTAAACTGCCTGGGACGGTTAAACTTGTTTAGTCTACGGGGCATTGACAGTTGAAGTGCCCTATGATAGACTGTAATTGTGCTTGTAGGGTAATTCCCATAACCGGCTAAGAATTCTACGCAGGAAAAGCAAGCACATCAAACAAGCCCCGCCCTCGCGAGGGCTTTTTTGACTTTATTGTTGGTTCGTCTAAGGCTATAATAATGTAATTTTCCACTTTCTATTCTTCTTAATACGACCGTGACATGTTGTTTTCCTTTGTCGCAGACATGAGCAATCTCAAAGTATTTTGCTGTTCTACTAACGCCTCTTCGTGAAATAATTGCCCCACTTGTTTCCTTGATAATAACTTTCGAACTTTTAATAACTTCAGGAGTGTGTTTAAAAAGATGAAATCTTAGTTTTAAGTCTTTGACGTTTCTTTTATGTCCACTTCGTGTATATGATAGATGGACCCACCCGTGATTATTAAAAACAACATTGTCTTCTACTGCACCGCACCATAAAGACCCCAGACTTTTGTAAAATTTATGTGTCTTGGCCTTTAAGTCCTTTACTTCTTTGGGCATATCCTAATTTACGTAGCGACGGATGAGGCCGACGACTTTGCCTTGAATGGAGACGTTTTTGACAAAAATCGGGGTCATTTTAGCATTGGCGGGTTCAAGCCGTATGCGTGTAGCTTCTTTAAAAAAGCGTTTTAGAGTGGCCATGCCGTTATCAAGAAGGGCAACAACTATTTCACCGTTTTTAGCGTTCTCCGCATGCTCGACGATGACATAGTCGCCGTCTCTAATTTGTTCCTCAATCATAGATTCACCCCTGACTTGCAGGACATAAACCCCTTTTTCTCCGGAAACAAAGGTTGGCGGAACCTGGATAGTCGCATTGGGGTCATTCAGGGGTTCCAGTGGCGCTCCGGCGGCAATGTAGCCCAAAACCGGAACATTAACCGCATTGTTGCCGTCAAAATTAATGTTGTGGTTAACGATTTCAATCGCACGTCTTCGGCCTCCGGTGCGCTTGATGAGATTTTTTTCTTCTAGAACTGACAAATGCTCATGAACAGTGGCTAAAGACGAAAGTCCCATCGATTCAGCAATCTCTCGTAGAGTTGGTCCGTAGCCATTGAGTTCAAGGTACTGACGAATATATTCTAGAACTTGCTTTTGACGGGTATATAAAACCGGTGGCATCTTCGTATTAATTTCTATCAAAAATAAACCGAATTAGTCAACCACATCTTTCTATGTCATGTTATAATGAAGCATGGCTCTCACTTATCTAAATATGAAAGTCACCAATCCAACCAACGGCAAACGACCGGTTCAAAGGCGGATGTTAGTGGATTCGGGTGCGATTTTCTCGGTCTTACCTGCCAGCGTTCTTGGAAAGCTGGGGATCAAACCCGACAGTAAACAAAAATTCGTTCTGGCCAATGGACAAGAAATAGAGAAAGAAGTTGGAGAGGCAAGATTCATTTGGAAAGACCGGGCCCGCACTGCACCGGTTGTTTTTGGGGATGAAGACGTTTACTTAATTGGCGCAACAACTTTAGAAAACATGGGTCTTATCCTCGACCCCATTAACCGCCGCCTGGAAAAGCTCCCCATGTTGCTATAAAAATTTAGCCCTATTGATTTTTAATTGTATTGAGATATATAATTGCTGAGTTATGGACGAGAGGATAAAGATTGCTCCAAATGAAATTAAAGCCTATGCTGAAAGTGCTGGTGTGAAGCACACTACGGTGAGAAAGTTTTTGATTGCAGGTGTTCCCGAGGACGATATTGAAGAGGTTTTGGATATGCGCAACAAATTGACTGAATATGATAGTAAGGGGAGAATTACCGGTCAAGCCACTGTAGAGGCGATGATTGAAGCGTGGCAGTGCGTAGATGGGGAGATAGATTGTTTGGACATTCTAGTAGATAGAGCTCTTGAAAAAGTTATTAAAAAAGCAACTACAGGCCAATTTAACAGGGCATTGCATGTTGCTATGGAAGAGTTCCAAAATGGTGGTCTTGATGCTCTAGACCAATAGTAAGTTAGCTCACCAAAAATAGCTTCAGTAATTGTGATAAAATTAAAAGGCTATGGGTAAATTTCGGCTGAAAGCTAATTTTAAAGCCACTCCGGATCAGCAGAAAGCGATTGATGCGCTTGTTGCCGGTGTGGAAAAGGGCAAAAAGTATCAGACTCTCTTGGGAGTCACGGGAAGCGGAAAAACATTCAGTGTTGCGAACGTAATTGAGCGCCTGCAGCAGCCAGCCTTGATTATTTCCCACAATAAAACCTTAGCGGCGCAGTTGTATCAGGAATTCAGAGATTTTTTCCCAACCAATGCCGTTTCCTACTTTGTTTCTTACTATGATTATTATCAGCCCGAAGCTTATATCCCGAGCACCGATACTTATATCGAAAAAGACGCGGGCATTAACGAGTTAATAGATAAATTGCGCCTGGCCGCCACAGCCAATATTTTAACCAGGCCAGATACCATTGTGGTGTCCAGCGTTTCCTGTATTTACAACATCGGCTCACCCGTCGAGTACGAGAAATTTGTCCTTCGACTTCGCTCAGGATTAAAAATCGGCAGAGATGAGATCATCAATCACTTGCTCGACCTGCAATACGACCGTGGGGATTTTGGTTTCCATAGGGGCACTTTCCGCGTCCGCGGCGACAGTGTTGACGTATTTCTGGCCTACCAAGACGAGGGCGTTCGCATTGAGATCTCGGGTGACAAAATTGCTGCCATTTCATCAATTAATCCTGTTTCCGGGTCAGTTATCACCAAACACCAATCACCAGTCACCATTTTCCCCTCCAAGCACTACGTTGCCGACACGACCAACATTGAGGCGATCTTTAAACAAATTAAAGCCGATGCCCAAAAACAAACCCATGAACTTACCAAGCAAGGTAAGCTTCTTGAAGCCCAGAGGTTATCTCAAAGAGTAGAGTATGACTTGGAAATGATTCGCGAGGCGGGCTATGTCAAGGGCATCGAAAATTATTCCAGGTATTTTGACGGAAGAGCGCCAGGTGAGGCTCCATATAGCTTACTGGATTATTTTACGCACGCTGCGGGCCGCGATCCTTCGACAGGCTCAGGACCTGGGGGTTGGCTGGTTTTCGCGGATGAAAGCCATATTACTTTTCCCCAAATACGCGGCATGTATGCCGGGGATTTATCCAGGAAAAAGACGCTCATCGAGTACGGTTTTAGATTACCGGCGGCTTTAGATAACCGCCCACTCAAATTTGATGAGTTCATGCGAAGGATCCCGGGGTTTATTGCCACTTCGGCCACTCCGGCCCAGTGGGAGCTATCCATGAGCGGCAAGCCGGTTGAGCAGCTTTTACGGCCCACAGGCATTCCGGATCCCGAAGTCGAAATTAGGCCCGTTAAAAATCAGGTATCTGATGTTATAAAGGAAATTAAAAAAAGAGCTAATCCGCCGGCTGGCGGAGTCAAACAAAGAAGCCTGGTAACAACTTTAACCAAGGCAACGGCCGAAGACCTGGCTGACTATTTAGCCCAGCAGGACTTAAAGGTCCACTATCTGCATAGTGGCGTCAAAACGCTTGATAGGGGAGATATCTTGGACGACTTGCGCAGTGGAAAATATGACTGCTTGGTGGGCATAAATCTTTTGCGGGAAGGCCTTGACCTGCCCGAGGTCTCGCTCGTCGCCATTTTGGATGCAGACAAAGAAGGATTTTTGCGAAGCGACGTGACTCTGATTCAAACCATGGGCCGAGCCGCCAGACACGTTGAAGGTAGAGTTATTTTGTACGCTGACCGAGTCACAGGCAGTATGAAGAGAGCCTTGTCTGAGGTTAAAAGGCGGAGAAAATTTCAACTAGCTATGAACAAAAAGCTTGGGGTAACACCAAAACCAATTAAAAAACCAATCAGAGAAAAATTAATTAAGCGTGAAGAAATTCTCCAGACAACCGTCTTTAGCCGGCTTCCTGAAACCGATTCTTTAACCCCCATGGATAAACGCCGCCTGGTGCGTGATTTGAATCGCGAAATGCGCCTCGCTGCTTCAGACCTTAACTTCGAACTCGCAGCCGAGATTAGAGACAAAATTAAAGAGCTAGAAACTTCATGATATAATGCATATTGCCACGGATAATCGGTGGTCGTTTTGCATGCAGGAAACTATCAAAATCAGAGGGGCCAGAGAACACAACCTGAAAAACATTGATTTGGAGTTTCCCAAAAATAAATTGGTTGTTTTTACGGGCGTTTCGGGCAGTGGCAAAAGTTCCCTTGCTTTCGACACTATTTATGCAGAGGGCCAAAGACGGTATGTGGAGTCCTTGAGTTCATATGCAAGACAGTTTTTGGGAGTGATGGCCAAGCCGGACGTGGATTTAATCGAGGGCCTGTCTCCGGCTATTTCAATTGATCAAAAAACCACTTCTGCCAATCCCAGAAGTACTGTGGGAACCATAACGGAAGTATACGACTATCTACGATTGCTTTTTGCCCGCATTGGTCATCCACATTGTCCAATTTGTGGCAGGGAAATAGCGAATCAGTCGCTTGACCAAATTGTCGGCGGGGTTATTGATTTTATTAAAAACTCTGCCAAAGACAAAAAACTCGTCAAGCTTTTATTTTTCTCCCCACTGGTGGAGGGCAGAAAAGGCGAATACTCGGGCCTTTTGGAAAACTTGAGAGCCAAGGGCTACAAAAGAGTCAGAATTGATAACGTCATGCACAAACTTGATGAGGAAATTATTCTTATCAAGACAAATAAACACACGATTGAGGTTGAAGTGGACAGAATAAGCGTTTCGTCTTTGGATAACCTATCCGGAAGAATTACCCAAAGTGTTGAGGAAGCACTCAAACTGTCTGAGGGGCTTGTTATTATGAGTGAAGTCAAAGATATTGGATTTGGGATTCCGGAGATTCCGAAAAGCTTTACCGATCACCTTTTTAGTGAGCGTTTTGCCTGCCCGGTCGACAACATTCAAATTGCCGAAATCGAACCTCGGACCTTTTCTTTTAACTCGCCGCACGGAGCTTGCCCAAGCTGTACCGGTATCGGCAGAATTCTTAAAGTTGACCCGGAGCGCATTTTTGCCCAAGAGCTTTCCATCACTGAAGGTGGAATCCTGCCTTATGCCAATGCTTTTGATCAAAACACTTGGTTTTCAAGAATTATTGCCCGATTTGCCTGGGAAAACGATATCAATATTAAAACTCCCATTAAAAATTTAACCGCTCAGCAAAAAAAGATGCTTCTTTGGGGAAACGGCAGATCACGCTTTGAGGGCATCGCCAATCAAATCGAAAGAAGGCACAGGACAACGCAGTCAGACTACGCCAGAGCCGCCTATGAGAAATTCATGCGGGAAGTAATTTGCGAGGCCTGCGAGGGCCGGCGACTCAAGAAAGAAGCCTTGGCCATAACCATTGAAGGAATGAGTATTAGCCAGATAACTGACCTGTCTATCAAGGATGCTCAAGAGTGGGTAGAAAGCTTGCCCGACGGGCCCGTCGCCAGGCTGATCGTTAAAGAAATTGTTACCAGGTTAAATTTTTTGATTTCGGTAGGGCTTGACTACCTGACTCTCGGGAGAGCCGCGGGAACTCTGGCCGGGGGTGAAGCTCAAAGAATCAGGCTTGCCAGTCAAATTGGCACGGGGTTAACGGGAGTTTTGTATGTTTTGGATGAACCAACGATTGGACTCCACCCACGGGACAATGCCAGGCTAATTGCGACGTTAAAAAACTTAAGAGATTTAGGCAATACGGTCATCGTCGTTGAGCACGACGCGGAGATGATGAACTCCTCAGACTACTTGGTTGATTTTGGACCGGGGGCCGGCAAGCAAGGCGGAGCAATTATCGCCAGCGGAAGTTCTGAACAAGTAGCTAAAAACTCAAACTCAATTACGGGACAGTATTTGAGTGGGAAAAGGAAAATAAGTATTACAGGTATTACAAGTAGTAAAAGTAGTAAAAGCTTAAGATTATTGGGCGCGGCCCAATATAATCTCAAAAACATCGATTTAGAAATTCCTTTGGGGAAGTTTGTGGCAGTTACCGGAGTATCCGGATCTGGCAAGTCAACGCTCATTGTAGAAACCCTTTACCACGGCCTAAATCACGAAATGAATCCGGCTTACCGCAGTCAACCCGGGGAATACAAAAAAATTGAAGGGCAGCAAAACGTCAATAAAGTCAGTTTAATCGACCAATCTCCAATTGGCCGAACTCCAAGAAGCAATCCCGCAACTTATACCAAAACTTTTGACTTGATAAGACAAGCTTTTGCCAGTACCCGAGATGCACGAGCCGCGGGCTACAAGCCAGGCAGGTTTTCCTTCAACGTCAAGGGTGGGCGCTGTGAAGCTTGTGAAGGCCAAGGCCAAGTCAAAATCGAGATGCAGTTTATGGCTGACATTTGGGTCGTTTGTGAGGTCTGTAAGGGCACCCGGTACAATAAACAAACTTTGGAAGTGGAGTATAAAGGCAAAAATATCTCCGATGTTTTAAGTCTGACGGTTGCTGAAGCCGAGGAATTTTTCCATGCGCATCCTGCCATAGTTCGCAAACTTGAAACTCTTCAAGCCGTTGGCCTTGACTATATGGAGCTTGGTCAATCAGCACCGACCTTGTCGGGCGGTGAAGCCCAAAGAGTCAAACTGGCCGCGGAATTGGGCAAAAAGCACTCCGGCCACGTGATGTATATTTTAGACGAGCCAACAACCGGACTCCATTTTGCTGATTTGGAGAAGCTTCTGCGTGTATTAAAATTATTAGTCAGCAAAGGAAACACGGTGATTGTCATCGAACACAATCTCGATATCATCAAAAACGCCGATTGGATCATTGATTTGGGGCCGGAGGGTGGGGAAAAAGGTGGAGAAGTCATTGCCCAAGGAACTCCTGACCACGTCAGAAAACAAAAAAATTCCTACACGGGCCAATTTTTGTCAAAATGAAAAAAATTTTCTTGCTTATTTTAAGTTTATTTTTTCTTTTCCCTGCAAATGTTTCTGCAGAAAGTGAATTTTTAACCAAAGCGGAGGTAGTTTATGACGTCGGAGAAGACGGGGTGACAACAGTCACCAACAACATTACTTTAACTAACGTCTTTTCAAACCTTTATGCCACAAGCTACGCCATGCAGGTTGAGGGCTTAGAACCCACAAGCGTGAAGGCAGTGGAGGCAGGCCAAGTGCTACCCGTTACAATCGAAAAAGATGGAGAAAAAACAGTCATCAGAGTCGAGTTTGAAAGAGATGTTGTCGGAAAAGGCAAACAACGCAACTTCACTATCAGTTTTACAGAGCGGTCTCTTGCGGTCAAGACTGGTGAGGTTTGGGAAACAGCGGTCCCAAAGCTGGGTGCACAAGACTCCTTTGATTCCTACACTCTTATTTTACAGGTTCCCAAGTCTTTCGGCCAAGCCGCTTTTATTTCTCCCCAACCGATAACTTCAAGTGAGAAAGACAATAAATACAGGTATGTTTTTGACAAAGACAGTGCCAGCGCGCACGGCGTGACCGCCGCCTTCGGCCGTTTCCAGGTTTTTGAATTTAACCTCGTTTACCACCTTGAAAATCCCCTGACCAAAACGGCTGTTGTTGGTATCGCCATTCCTCCTGATACCGCGTTTCAAAAAGTAAATTATAAAACACTTGACCCCGCACCCGAAGTAGTCCAAGTTGACCAAGATGGGAACTGGATTGCAACGTATAAGCTCACCTCCAGACAGAGGTTAGACGTTCGCGCAACCGGGGCAGTGCAAATCTTTGCTACAGAAAGGCAATTTCCCAAGCCAAATTCAGTTTCTTTGCAACAAAATCTACTTGCCACCGACGTTTGGCAAACTACCGATCCAAGAATCATCAATCTGGCAAAGCAACTTATTACCCCAAAACAAATATATGATTATGTGGTAGCTACTCTGATATACGACTATGACCGAGTGAGGCCCAACATCAACCGCCTGGGGGCCATTGACGCTCTTGCAAACCCGGGGAGCGCGATCTGCATGGAGTTTACGGATCTTTTTGTAGCCCTGGCCCGGGCCGCGGGTATTCCGGCCCGTGAAGTAAATGGCTATGCTTATACCGAAAATAGGCAGCTTCAACCGCTTTCCCTGGTTGCCGATGTTTTACACGCCTGGCCTGAGTATTGGGATGACGTTAGAGGTGTCTGGGTGCCCATCGACCCCACTTGGGGGTCAACCACCGGTGGGGTTGACTTTTTTACCAAGCTTGATTTAAGACACTTTGCCTTTGTCATGCACGGGATAAACCCTGACAAGCCTTTCCCCCCGGGATCATATAAACTGGGTGCCAATCCCCAGAAAGATGTCTATGTCGCCTTTGGCAGCTTGCCAAGCCAGCGCAAAAGCATACCCAAAATTGAGATTGAAGTCCAAAAGGCGCTGCCTTTCATGGCAACTTCCGCAAAAATAATTGTTAAAAACGACGGGCCGGTGGCCCTTTATGACTTAAACGTCTTAATTCTTTTCGACACTAAAATAGAAACTGAAAAAACCATCGCCATTTTGCCCGTTTACGGAAAACAGGAGTACCAAGTTTCAATTCCGTTTAGCATTTTGGGCGTTAACACTCCGCAAAATATCAAAGTTGTCGTCGGGGGCAATTCGCTAACGGCTCCGTCTTCCAAAAATTGGGTTATACTAATGAGTTTAGCCACCATCTTTTTAATTATTGGCCTAACTATCGGCTTTATTTATTGGAGAGTGAAAATTCATGAGAATAACAGTTAACCTGCCGGACACACCGGGAGTGTATCGTTTTTTAGACCACGGCGGCAAAACACTCTATATCGGTAAAGCTAGAAACCTAAAAAATAGAGTTGCTTCTTACTTCCTAAAAAGCGTGTTTGGAAAAACCAAGAAGATGGTTAGCCAGGCTAAGAGTATTTCTTGGGTGAAAACACTTTCTGATTTTGAAGCCATATTGCTTGAAGCCCAGTTGGTCAGAAAACACCAGCCTTTTTACAACGTTCAGTTAAAAGACGACAAATCTCCAATTTATATTGTGATCACGCAGGACGAATTCCCCCGGGTGACAATGGCGCGGAAAAGCGGCACTTTTGGCCCCTATACTAATGCTCAAACTGTCCGCAAGGTTTTAAAACTAATACGGCGGATTTATCCTTTTAGTCAGCACAAAGTTGGCAGAAAGGCTTGTCTTTATAACCAAATGGGTTTATGTAGCCCGTGTCCAAATACGATTAAAAACTCTGTACAAAAGCAAAAATATTTGCAAAATATCAAAAACATTAAAAAGCTTCTGAGCGGGGACTTGAAATTTGTCCGTAATGATTTGGGAAAAGAGATGCAGAAATATTCGAAAAAAAACAACTTTGAGGAAGCGCAAAAAGTATTAACTAAGATGCAAATCCTTGATTATGTGACGACTCCAACCACTGTGGTAGAGAGGTACCTTAATAATCCCAATCTAGCGGAGGATTTACGCCAGCAAGAGGCGCAGAATCTGGCCCGCTACGTACAAGGTCCGTCCTTGTACGTAGGGCGGATAGAGTGCTATGATGTAGCTCATCTGGCTGGGACCAATCCTACCGCCTCAATGGTCACTTTCGTGGATGGTGAGCCGGACAAAAACCGGTATCGGCACTTTAAGATCAAAAAGGCCAGGCGGGGAGATGACTATGGAGCCTTGAAAGAGGTGCTAGAAAGAAGAAAAAAGAGATTTGAAGACTGGGGGAAGCCAGATTTGATAATTGTTGATGGTGGAAAGGGCCAGTTGTCAGCTGCCCTGGAAGTATTTGGCTATGATTTACCGGTCGTCGGGTTAGCCAAAAAATTTGAAACACTCGTTTCCTTCCAAAATGGCAAGTTTGTTTCTACCCGACTGCCTGCCGGACCTGCGCGAAATTTAGTAGTTCGTCTGCGCGATGAAGCCCACCGCTTTGCCCGCCGCCTCCACCATAAACAAGTCGCCAAAACCTTAACCCAAAATTTGCCAAGTGTGGTAGAATGAATTAATGACTGCCGGGGAAACAAAGGTCTATTCTGAGTTTTTTACGAACCTCGCAGTAGCTTGGTTTTCTGCCGGGGCCAAGGGAGGAAACAAACCATGATAACAACAGAACAACTATGGCTCGCATTTGCTTTCGCCGCAATTGGTACAAATTTAATCGGTTTTTGGGCAATCTATCGTGTCACAAGAAAGAAAAAATGAACCCTGAAACAGTAGTTTATGCCTTAGCAATTATTACCAGCCTTATTACGGTGTATTTGCTTTTTTTCAAATACAAAGACTAAGGCCCAAAACTTGACAAAAGTTGGGGAAAATGTAAACTCAAATTGTGAGAGTTAACAAATTTCCCGCAAGGCTGAAACCGAGAAACATTCTCCAAAAACTAATTCCTTTCCTTAAAACAGAGGAAATTCTTTTATTATACGGAATGAGACAAACAGGCAAAACTTCGCTCATGTTTCTTCTTATGAATTATCTTCTCAACAAGAAGGTTGAACAATCCCAAATTGTTTATCTTGACTTGGAGAACATCGCTGACTTTGAGGCCTTAGAAAAAATCAGAGATTTTGACAATTTTATCAATCTACTTAAAGTCGTCCATAGGGTAAACATCAAAAAAAGAACTTTCATTTTCATCGACGAGATTCAACACCTAACTAACCCCTCATCATTCTTAAAATACCTTCACGACCACTATAAACCCAATCTAAAGTTTATCGTTTCAGGGTCATCATCTCTGGAAATTAAAAAGAAATTTAGCGACGCTTTAACCGGTAGGATTTTACGGTTTGAAGTTCTCCCGCTTGAATACAAAGAATTTTTAAACTTCAGCGACCAGAAATCCTCTCTAACCAATTTTGAGGAATTCATTCTCTACGGCGGTTTTCCGGCAATCTCTTTGAAAAGTGATAGTGAAACCAAAGAACTGCTTCTAAAAGAAATTTATTCCCTTTATGTCAGGCGAGATATTAAAGATATCGGCGCGATCGAAGATATTTTATCTTTCAACCGATTGGCCGGTATTTTAGCAGCCCAGATCGGAAGTTTAGTTTCTGAAGTCAATCTATCCAATGCGGTTGACATTTCCAGACCAACAACAAAGAATTATCTTTTTATCCTTCAAAACACTTTTGTTATTAATCTTTTAACACCCTTCTTCACCAATCCTAAAAAGGAATTAACTAAAACCCCCAAGGTCTATTTCAATGATACGGGATTAAGAAATGCGGCACTAGATAATTTCACTGACCTATCAAAAAGGGTCGACAAAGGATCCTTGGCAGAAAATGCTGTCTTTTCCGAGTTAAAAAAAGCGGGCATTGAAAAAATCAACTTCTGGCGTACCGAGCGCAAACAGGAAATTGACTTTATTCTCCAAATTCAGGGAGAGATCTTCCCATTGGAAGTAAAATATCAAACCTTTAGAAACCCAAGAATTTCCTCCAACTTAAAAACGTTTATCAAAAAATACCAGCCCGCAAAAGCCTATATCGCGACAAAAAACTTCAAGACCCAAACCGACTTTTTAGCCACCAAAGTTTATTTTGTTCCCTGTTACAAGCTGAACTATTTACTGCTTAAGGCGTAACATTTCTGTAAGCATCCAGCACAGAAAAAAATTTGCGTGGTATGTTATAATGAAAAAACGATTTGTCAAGGCCCAAAACTTGACAATCTAACCTGAAAGGAATATTATAGGGTTATAAATCCCTATTTTGTGAGGCCCAGTTGTTGCGGAGCAGTGGCAGCTCTTTCATCTATAACCTCTTTTAGATGTTTTCTATAAAGTTTAAAATATTTCATTAGACCGGATGTCAAATCTAGTTTGTCAATATCTCTTGTTCTAAACCAGCCTAGTTCTTGTCCTTCATTCCCAAGTTTTACCCTTTTGAATTCGCTAGGGGTGAGCCTGACTGTAAAAAAAGCATGCTTAATAAAAAAGAAAACAGACAAATTTCCAAGGTAAGTAATGTTTTTAGGTACTATATCAATTTCTTCTTTGAGTTCGCGAATTAGGGCCTCTTTATGATTTTCTCCTGGCTCCAAACCCCCGCCCGGCAACGACCACTTATCCGCCTCTTTTAACCCAGGAATATTGTCTCTTTGGATAAGTAGTATTTTTTTCCTGTATATAACAATAGCTTTTGAAGACGATTTCATTGTTTGGATATAACATCAGCTGATTCGTCATTTATTGCAAGAAAAACTTCCTCCGATCTATAATCACATTTAGATCAGAAATCTCTCGTATTATCTCTATTCTTGCTCCATCAATAGGATTTACTTCTCCATCCATTTCGCCAAATTGAGGGTCAAAAACAACTCCTTCGTAGTGAAATGGTAAATGATGGTAATCGGAAGCATTGGTGATAACACCAGATATGCGGGCTTTTTCAAGAACTTCGTAAGCCCTTCTGCTCTTTTCTCTCCCGTATATCCCGAAATCAAGTTCATGTCTTTTTACCGGCTGACCAAACATAAGAGAACTTCTCATAATTCCAATGTCATCAATACTAACCTCAATAAGTTTACACAAATTTCTTAAAGCTTCACCATCTTTGGGAATTTTGTCAAGATATGCCGGGGTAAAAGAATGTGGATCTTTGATCTCTTGAACATATTTTGTGGACAAAAAAGAAACTTTTCCTAGGTTCTCTTTTTCAACAAGGTCCTGAACCATCGGTAAGTATGTAATCCTATAAGAGGAGATCGACTGCCCAAAAACCTTTAAGTATTTTTGGCCATTAAGTTCTAATGACTTTTGTTCCGCCAGTTCCATAGATTCATCAACTGGTATGTAGGAAAGAATACAGGGTAATGCATCTTTCACGCCATTAACTGTCCAAGACCCGCAGCAGTACCAGAAAGACCCATCGCTCGAACGTATAATGCTTCCAATAAGAGCATGGGGAGGGAAACTAACCAATCTTTCCTGCAAATATTCTGGTATCATACAACGGGTGATTTGACAGCTTTGATATCTCCGAAATAAACAGGGACATGTCTTCCCAAGCGATTGACATGATATTTGCCAAACTCGGTGCGTAAAGGCTTCCCGTCAGCTATGATTGGCTGACCGTTTTCATCGTGCTGTATTTTAGCCTTTGTGATTAGAGACTGATTGAAGACATGACTCATATCATTAGCAAACTCGACTCTGAATCGCTGTTGCATTAACGCTGATACGTGATGTTCCATTGTCTGTGTTTTGAACACATAAATCCGGTCAAAAATTGCTAACGCCTCAGCCTCTATTTCTGTGAGCTCTCTGTTATGCTTAAAAACACCTTTATCGTACACAAATCCACCCGGTCTCAGAACCCTGTAGACTTCTGAATACAATCTTTCCAGTGAGTACGAATATCCCGAAGATTCAAGGAAATAAATACCGTCAAAGGTATTGTCAGGAAAAGGTAACTCGTGAAAATCACACACATATACCTGGATGTGGTCACTCAGACCCTTTTCTTGAACCAGTCGATGACCGATCTTTGCTTGTTCCAGTGAAAGCGTTACAGCACTGATTCTCGTTGTTTCTGTGAAATTAACAATATCAATAGCAGGTCCACAGGTACCACAACCAGCGTCGAGGAGGCAACTTCCAGATTTAATTCCCATCTTTTTTGCCACAAATTCATTGGTCTCGCGGTATGGATCTTCCTTGTAATGAATAAGTGTTGCAGCCTGGTAGCTATAGCCAATGTTATCAAGAATTAGTCGATTCATTCGATTGTAGTATTCTTTAACACTCTGTCGATACTCCGAGAATTGTGGATGGTCTACTTCGGCCATTGTTGATAGAATACTATTTCTGTAGTTAAATCTCCACTTTGGGCTACACCCTGCCTCCGCACACCACCACACGGCCAAACGCAATCTCCCCAATGAGTAAGATTGGCCAGCCTGTGGGTGGGCTTTTGGTTAACCAAAATTTGCCAAGTGTGTTTTGAACGGAGTTCTTAAACACGAGTGCTTGCGCGATGTGCTATACTAAATTAAACTAATGTCAAGACCCAAAACTTGACAAAAGTTGAGGAAAGTAATATTATAGGGTTATAAATATGGCAACAGCAGAAAGAACGGCTGAAAAAAGAACAAACTTTGGAAAGATAACTAGAAGGGATTTCTTAAGGGTAGGTTTCGCGGCTTTACTCAGTAGCTTGCCTGCTGTCCAAACAGCAAGCACGTTAATTAATTCTCCCGCCGAAAGTGAAACTTCTGAGGAATCAAGAAACATAGATCACAGCAGGAGCGTTTACTCACACGCCAACGAAAGAGAAAATAACCTAACTCCAGTAACACTAAAAAACGGGGACCTGATTACTTGGAAGTGGAACGATCCTGGGGGATTCGAAGCTGTATTCAAGGTTGATGTTAGTTTGGAACCAGACCTAAATTTTGGTGCGACCATAGTCCCAGAACACGTACGTGAACAGGGAACAGCCATTTGGGGGTACAGCTCCCTTGTACCAATTACGGGTGACATGGAATTTCATACAGAGGAGGTAAGAGGTTTGCAAATTAATGGTAAGCCTGTTGTTTGTCGTGCGGAAACATTTTCTCCAAGGCAGATGAGCGATTGTTTCCTCCAAAATTAAAGTAGACAAACAAGTTTTAATATAATATTACAATTAGGGGCAATTCATGTCCGAAGACGTAATCACAAGACGAACTGCTTTAAAGACCTTTGGATTTGCTCTTGGCTCTATTCTGGCTTCCCCAAAAGAATCCGTCAAATCCTTACAAAGAGCTTCTGACTGGAAGTTAGCGTCTCAAAAACAAAAGAAGTGGCAAGAATTCCAAAAATCTGAAGAATTTAGGAAATTAAATATAGAACATGGTACCAGAGGTGCGGAATTTGACTTTGGGCAATATGGTTACGCAGAAGCAGAAGGGGCTAGATATTTTGATGGAGCGCCAGTAAGGCACGATGTTAATTTTTTCTTCTCTTCAGTCACTTTTGACGAGGAAACCCAACAATGGAACCCAAACCCAGAATTTCTAGCTGGGTTTGTCTATGGATATCGTGAGGAGGAAGGGCAAGGTTTAAAAAATTATTTCACTGGAGAAGAATTTTTGGCTGACTCAAGAACACTCTTTATACACGGTCAAAGGTGGATCGATGGTCTTGGCTGGATTCGCTTAGTCCCAGAAACAGAAAATAGGCAAAACGCCTCACAGATAAAAATTTACACTTCTTATAATACCGTTGGTAGGGAAGAACCAATAGAGTTTATTGTAGCGGAATCAACCAGGATTCCTCTAACCCTTGAGGCTACTTACATCAAGAATTCGGGGCGAAGGACAATGCAAAATCCTGCAGGGCATTACTACCTGATCAGCTGTTGGCCGTTCAACGAAGAAGGGCCAAACACCAGGGAAAGACAGGTTTATAGTCTTCGTAAAGTCAACTAGACACCACAGATTATTGACTTCTACACTTTTTTTACTCTAAGCTAGAGTTACAGTATGCCCAACGAAACTAGTGGTTTTGCAAAACTTAAACTAGTCACGGTAACAATAATTTCATTGATCGTCGGACTTTCTTTGGTTATTACATTATTAGTTCTACTAAGGCTCGGTAAACTCGAATTTAACACCTATCTCCTTAGAAAAAACCCTTTGATCAATAGCTATTTTCTTCCACCAGGCGAATTGGTGGTAATATCTAATCATCCGAACTATAGTTTAATGATTAACAACGCTCCATTACTATTAGGATATGCAGATAAGGTTGGGTTATTCCGAAAGTCTGGAATTTCTTTCCCTTTCCAAAAGGGAGTTCGTATCGACAAGCTGGTGGTTTTCGTAACAAGTGAGGACGGTCCTTCGTCGGGGCAAAACTCATCCCAAGTTTTATCCCCGTTGTCAATTTCCAGTATACGAGTCGACAATGAGAACAACTCTCATTCTCTACTGTTTACTTTTAGCATTAATGAAAAATTTATCACTCAGCAAAATGTTAGCAATCGTGAGCTGTCCACAAATTTAAATTCCATGGTTCTATTCAACATAGAAACTACTTTACTCGATAAAAAAATTGATATGCAAAAATGGCAAGATATTTTATCTAATTACCAGGCTATGATGGAGCACGTGTTTGAACAAAATAAAATTCCAATCCTTGTTCAAAACAGATAACTCAATGAGAAAGGACAATTTGATTATTTACTTTAGATCTACCTTGACAAGTTCATTAGTCATTTTATTTTCTTTCACAATTTTTCTCACCTGGATTTCCGAACCAGGCTTTCTTAAGCCGAAAGATGTTTTAGCGCAAGAATGCTATCAAGTATGTAATCAGTGTGACCCTCAAGGCTGTTATTGCACTATAATATGCCCAGGATTTCCACCTGCCCCTCCTCCAGAATGCAGATCTGGTGGCTGTTGCGAGCTTGGTGTGAACTGCGGTGATGTGCCAGTCCCAACAGATGCAGCAGGGAATCCGATTACACCTGGTGAGTGTAGATGTGAGGATAATATTGAGTGTTGCGCAGGGTACAGGGAGTATGATGGGCAGGAAACAACTCTTTATCTTTCAGTGAAAGACAAAGAGTCAGCAGTGCCCAACCCATACATCGAATACAAAAGAAGCGGGAATGGGCAAGCTGCGAACAATGTCATTGTTGATGTGGGGGACACCATTTACTTTTATCCCTCTCCTGCTTTCAGGAGAGTAGCCACCTACAATATTACCCTTGGTAACTACGGAGCTTGTGGGTGGCCCTGGTGGGACGCGGCTAAAACCAGTTGGAGTTGCCCGTACTCAATCGTTATCGGAAGTGCAGCCTTCCAGGGAACAGTGACTGCTTTCCAGTACAATGTTGTCGATTATTGGTGGATTCCCGCCGATGGGGAAGTGCCAGTAACCGTAAACATTAATGTCAGAGATTGTGACAAAATAACTTGTGGGGCCTGGAGTGCTTGTGGAGCCAGTGGAACACAAACCAGAGAATGTGACCAACTCTCTCCACAAGGGACTCAATACAAAGAATGTTACCACGACAGATTCTATGAAGGCCGAAGCTGCAGCAACCAGTGTGTGGCCGGAGATGAAGTTTCCTGCTACGGTGAACCAATTATCTATTCTCCCGATGGCCTAACCTGGAGCAGTAGTTTTTCACCCCGTGAATATTACCCCTCCTATGACCCTGACCTCACCTACACCGGGACCTGGAGTGGGGGAGAACAGTGGCTCTATGGTTGGAGAGTAGACCCCGGTTGCCACGGCGATCATTGTCCATATCCTTACCCTCAAACTTATATTGGCTATGGTATGACCACTTCTACCGCCGGTTCGAGCTTTACACTGCCTTTTCGCGGCAATCGGGTAGTTATAGATACAATTGCACCCATTTTTATATACATCGACGTTGACACTTATTGCGGCGGTGTCCGTGGTCCTTGGTGTTACAATACAAACTCCGGTGACTTTTTTGTAGATGGCGTAAAAGTTCTCACAAAAGGCTTTACCGGCGGAGGCGGTGATCCCTGGAATAGATATCGCTCAACTACTACAATTAACACCACCGAAGGTGAACATACCCTCAGATTTGTTTTCAACAGTGGTACCTGGGTTAGTTTTCTGGGTTTTGACGTTTACTCCTCCTGTACCCCTCAGGGAACCTGTCCCAGTAACCCCTGGTGGCAGGCGGTGGATGGGGATGTCCAAACCAACGGAGATTTGCAAAGCAATGTTCCCACGGGGCAAAACCTGATTGAAGACGGCCCGGGCGGCTTCCCGGGCGTGGCCCTGTATGGAGGCCTGACGGCAAACACGGGGAACGGAAGTGTTTCTTCCCAAGGCTGGCTCACCAATTCTGTTTACAATGGCAGAATGTATGACAGTCAATACTTTAAAAACCAGATTCCTTCAACCACAACCATGAACTCCCTGCCCCAAACCATCGGTAGCTCCGAGCTGGCTGGAGGTACCCCCTCAGGTGGCTATACTTGGTTCAGCCACGACGGAGACTTGGTGGTAGGAAGTGACGTTACCATCTCCGGAGGTCAGAAGACAATAGTTTTTGTCAATGGAAACTTAGACATCAATGCAAATATCACCCTTGCCAATCCCGGTGACGACTTTCTCATTTTCCTAACCACGGGGGACATTACCCTCACCCCCACGGTTACCAACTTAGCCGGGCTTTACCTGACTGATGACCGGTTTGTCTCGGGAGCAGGGGATCAGCAACTTAGGGTCGTAGGCGCTGTCACCGCTTGGGGAGGAATGATCCTGGGGAGGGAGATTGAAGGCTCAGAAGCCAGTGAAATCTTTGAATTCTCCCCCGGCCTGATCATGGCTTTTCCCAAATCTCTGATGCGTGAGCGAATTACCTGGAAAGAAGTAGCACCGTGAAGAGACTCATTAAAACTTTCGTCATCGAGACGGCTGTCTTGTACCTTGTCTCCCTGACTGTAGCCGGGCTTAGCTTTAGCGAAGGCTTCAAAAGTCTGCTTCTAACGGGTGTTGCTTTAACCATTGCCACTTATTTGGCCAAGCCCGTTATTACAATTTTACTTTTGCCCCTCAATCTCATTACTTTCGGGGTTTTTAAGTGGGCAAGCCACGCCATTGTTTTATTTCTCGTCGACCTGGTCTTGGACGAATTTACCATTACCGGCTTTGCCTTTGCCGGCTATGCCTCCGAGTGGTTTAGCTTACCTGCAATTAGCTTGCCGCAGGGGATTACCTCATATATTGCTTATTCACTCGTTCTCTCCGTAATTACAGGTATTTTCTATTGGCTCGCGAAGTGACTTTCTGAAGTCATCCTGAGCGAAGTCGAAGGATCTTTGTTATAATACTCTCAATGGTTATTCTGCAAATGATTCTGGGGCTTGCCTTGATAGTCTTAATTACAATTCAAGTTAAGGGTAAGGGGTTGGGGAGAGTCTGGGGAACGGGGCAGACTTCTTTTTCTAGGCGTGGCCTCGAGGCACTGATCTTTAAGCTCACTTTCGTAGTAGGTGGGCTATTTGTCCTCGTCTCAGCCTTAAGACTGTTTGTATGAATAACAGCTTTGCTATGAAACAAATCCGCTATATCTTTAAGCTCACGCTGGCTTTTATTTCTCGTTTCAAAGGAATTATTCTGGCCAGTATTGGCCTAGGTTTTCTTTTTTTCATTTTTTTAAGATTTGTTTCACCACTAATACTCGCTAAAAATGTTCAAAAAATTGGTCTTACCGGAAGATATTTGGTCGACAAACTTCCCCAAAACGTGGTTGGCTATGTTAGCAACGGGCTAACCGAAATAAACGCTGAAGGTAACGCAATCCCCGCACTTGCCGAAAGCTGGGGTGAGGCAGACGATGGCAAAACTTGGACTTTTCACCTTGCGGACAACAAAGTCTGGCAGGATGGGAAAGCCGTAACGGCAACCACCATTAACTACAATTTTGAAGACGTTGCCATTGAGCGACCGGATGAAATGACACTTGTTTTTAAACTTGATTCTCCTTTTGCTCCTTTTCCCACCGTAGTATCCAGGGCCGTATTCAAAAAGGGTTTGCTTGGGACGGGAGAGTGGAAAGTAACCAAACTTTCCCTCGCCGGAAGTTTCGTTGAAAAACTAATCATCCAAAACAAAAACGGTGACAAAAAAATAGTTAAGTTTTACCCAACTGAGGAAAGAACCAAACTTGCTTTCAAATTGGGGCAAGTCGATGAAATTTGGGACCTGATTGACAAAGAGCCGTTTGGCAGCTGGACTTTGGTTAATGTCGAGGAGCAAACAAACTACGGCAGGTACGTGGCCGTTTTTTTCAACACCCAGGGTAATACTTTAGCAGACAAAGCCCTGCGCCAGGCTCTGTCCTACGCAATCGATAAGGATAGTTTGGGGTGGGAGCGGGCATTAGGACCACTAAGCCCCCTTTCCTGGGCTTATAACCCGCAAATTAAACCCTATGACTACGATCCCGAAAGGGCCAAAGATTTGATAGAAAATGAGGTTGAAGTAAGGCTCATCACAACACCAGTCCTTCTCTCCACAGCTGAAAAAATAGCCAATTTCTGGAGGGAAGTGGGTGTTACCACCTCTGTCCAGGTTACGTCTTCACTTCCTGAGGATTATGATGCATTTTTGGCAATTTATGATATTCCCGTCGATCCTGACCAATACGCGCTTTGGCATTCAACACAAACGGCGACAAATATCAGCCGCTACACCAGCCCTCGGATAGACAAATTACTTGAGGATGGCAGACTTGAGTTAAACACCGAAAAACGCCGCGAAATCTATCTGGATTTTCAAAGATTTCTTCTCGAAGACGCCCCCGCAGCTTTCTTATATCACCCGGCCAGTTACACTATTTCTCGGAAGTAGTTCCCTTAGGCCGAGGCACTGTCGGGTGGTGTATGCTCGTTTGGGCACGAATAGCTTCTAATTTTTCGAATGCTTTCCTTGCTGCCGGGGAAAGTTTGCTTTTACCAAACTGAACCTGGTTCTCTTCACTAACAGCTTTTCTGTGTAAATCAAAAAATGGATCTTCCGTCATGCCAGTATTATATCACTTTTTTGCCAAGTGTTTGTATTTTTCTGCTTGTTCTTTAAAAAAATAGGCAAAGTAGAACAAAAGGGGAGTCGCGCTCCAGGCAACCAAACCAACCCGTTTACTTACAAAAAGCGCCGTTACTATGGCACCCGCCAAAAAATTGTCCAGGGCCCCAAAAGCAATAATGTAGTAAGAAAGCCTTTTGGCGTAAAACCGATACGGGAAGTAGTAAATCAGGGCTCCCACCAAACTCATACCTCCAAGTATCCGCCAATAGACGGAATTTAACTTTAAAAGCTCAAGCATTGAAGCGGGCGCAAACAGTAAGAAAAGCCCCCAGGGGAACACAAGTAGAATCAAATTTACGAGAAGAAGCTTTTTAAATTCAGCCAGATGCAAATGCGGCCTTTTGATCTTGCCTATCTTAAATTCTTTTTCCAGAAGGGTTAAAAAAAGAAACAGACCATAAAAGGAAAAAATGATCCAGGATTCATATGCCCAAAGCCTTCTTTGGCCAAAATCAAACTTTCTTGAAGTGGTTATAAAATTGCCAAAAGCATAAAAAAGACCAACAATAAACATGAGATGGAGGAAGTAATAGTAGTATTTTTTAATTTTCACTATTAAACTATAATGAAATAAATAAGATCATGCAATTAACAAATTCAATTGTTATTTTCTTTCAAAACAACTCCTGGCTGGCATTAGTCGTTTTGTCACTGCCCTTTTTTTACTTCGCGTACTTTCTGACAAGAAAATCAATCAGGAACATGAAGACCAAAATCTCTGACTATTATCCTTTTAACGTCATTCTGCCCAAATCCACTACCTGGTCATCCCTTTTTCTCCTGGCCATCGTCTCAATCCTGGCTCTGGTTCTTTACCTAGTCTCCCAAAAGGGCTTTGTTCTATCTCCAGCTTAATGGGTGGCTGACGAGACTTGAACTCGCGACTTCCGCTTCCACAAAGCGGCGCTCTGCCAACTGAGCTACAGCCACCATAAATTAATTAGTCTTGAGCTGGAAAGCGTACTTAGCTCGAACCTATCAAAGTATATCACGCCAGAGTTAAGTTTAGAACTTTCAGCCTTAAAAGAACACCTTGACATATCCAGCTTCGCATTTGCATAAGCAATTATAACCGGTATTTTTCAGAAAGAGCAAGTTCTTTCCTTCCTTTTTCTTACCGTTTTTGTTGAAACTTCTCATTTCTGATAATATAATACCATTTACATTATGAAAAAGAGTTTCGTCAAGAAAATTAAAAAGGCATCAAAGCCCTTTGTGGCTTTAGCTTTGGCGGGTTAAAACCCGCCTTTTTTTATGCAAACAAAAAAAAGGTACAGAAGAGCATACGAAAAAGATCTTCCCCTGTTATCAACCATAAATAACAAGATAGATGGGATAATCAGATGGTGCACTCCGTCAATCCACCCGGCTGTGCCTAAAGCACGGGGAATATATGATAACGATATTTCTATTTCATATCACGGGTTAGGCAACCCCTCGTTGAATACCGGGATTTTTAAAGAAGCATATCAAAAGGCAGCAGCAGCATACGGTTCAGATCATACCCTTTTTTCAGTAAATGGATCAAGCGGAAGCAATTTTATGGTTCTTAGAGCCTTAAAACACCAGCTTGGGGGCGTAAATATGCTACTTCAAAGAAATGTGCACAAATCAATAAGTGTTGCCATTGAAGATTTTCAAATTGATGCTACTTATCTTCAACCGCATTATGACAACAAGTTGCAAATATTTATTCCCAATACAACTAAGGAAATCTTAGATGGACTACGAGAGAATCCCCGAACTAATGTCTTATTGATTACCAATCCAACTTACGAAGGGCTATCAATTAATTTATCGGGATTAGTACAGGAAGCCAGGAAAGCAAATCCTGATCTAATTATTTTTGTGGATGAGGCCTGGGGGGCGCACTTTCCTTTTTCCAAAAAGCTTCCTCCTAGTGCAATGGAGTCTGGCGCTGACATTTGCGTTCAGAGCACCCATAAACAAGGTTCGGGCTTACAGCAGACAGGCATGATTCACTGGCAGGGAAATCGGCTTTCTAGCAAAAGCATGATGGATAGCTATAAATCTTTATTGACCACAAGCCCTTCCTTTCACCTACTTGCTTCTTTAGATGGAACGAGATATCTAATGGAAACCAAAGGCGGAGAGATAATTGATTATCTTCTAGAAGTATCTGATTTATTGAGAAATGGGTTAGATGTCCTACCTGGTGTTGAGGTTGTCAACCCAAGCAAACTCAAGCGACAGTATGATCAAATAGAATTTTTAGACGAATCCAAAATATTAGTTAATATAGAGCAAACTGGACTTACTGGATATGAAATTGCCCATTATCTCGAAAAAGAATACAGGGTTATAGTAGAAAAGTACGAGGCTAATAATATTCTTTTCTTAACTACCTTTCAAAATAACAAGTTTGAAGCTAAGGAAACTGTTAAAAGTTTCAGGCATTCTTTGCAAGATTTAAAAAACAAAAAAAAGAGCGAAAAACCATCTTTCCCGGAATTCCCAACAGAGATTATAAAGAGTGTCCCTTCGTATGAAATATCTAAGAATAAACTTAAAGCAGCGGGACTAGAAGATGCGGCAGGAAAAATCTGTGCTGAGGATATCGTCCCTTACCCGCCAGGGATCCCCCTTATAGCTAAAGGTGAGGAAATTCAAAAAGAACATATAAATTACCTAAAAGCGTTAAAAAATACCAGTGGCTTGATTTCGGTTGTTATGAACGATTATAATATGCGAACGGTTTTGACGGTGGATACGTCATAAAAAAGATATGTCATTTCCTGTCCAGGTAGAAAAAGTAACATGTCGAAAGAAATATCAGAACAGCCAGATAACTGTGTTCCAGAAGCGGATACAGACTCAATTGGCCCAACGTGGCCTCCAAAAGAGTCTTCTTTTAATAGGATAAAAGGAATAGATACTCGAGGAGTTATAACTGACACTAGACGTCTAAGTGAAATACTAACAGTATTGCAGGATTTAAGGCAAGCGTGCCTAAAAGATGAAAAATTAGACAGGGCAAGTGTACGAATACTCATAGAAAATAATCTTCTTTTAAAATCTTCTGACACACTACAAGGCTTTGGTGAGGCAGTTATACCCCTTTCTGGCAGTCAAGATGAGCTTCAAGAAACTTCGCTACTCTATCTGGGTTTTAATTGCCCAAAACGACAACCTAATCCAGAAGAGCTTAGACAATCGATAACAAATGTGCAACATGCTATGCGCAGGGATACTGCCAGTTTTAAACAAATTAGAGCTAGGACTCTTGAGCAGGGCTACCAACTTGGAATTTCAGATTTTGGGGAAAGAGTAAACGACGAGCAAGTCTGGAGCGAAATGACGTCATTATATAAAAGATTTGGGTGGAATTCTGAAGATGTTTTAGATATTCTCAGAAAGGAAAATAATATTCTTGCGGTTGCTTCACTCAATGGACAAATAGTAAGTGCGGGGATTGCAGAAACTGTACTCCTAACCTTTGAGGATGGAGTTCAACTAAGAATGGCAGAAATAACTGAAGCTGCGACTCGAGAAGAACATCAAGGTAGAGGCTTGTATACTGCAGTGGCTTCAGAGCTTATGTTCGAGCTCTACAAAAAAAGTGCTGAGAAACAGCTTTTGGATGGACAAATTGATTTGGTATTCGGTGAATGTAACGGCAATGCCCCTGGGGTATTAAAAGCTGTGAGAAGTTTGGGAAGATCATTTTCTCATGAGTACTCGCTGACTATGGGTATTGAGCGAGTGGTACCAGGGTTTTTGCCGCAACACGTTCCTATCGCAGGGGCTAAAAGAAGCACACCATATAACGATCTTTTTCCGGCTTATATTAACAGGCAGAGTTTGGCAAAATTTATAGAAGAAAACAGATGACAAAAAGTGGATTATTAAAACTCACTTCCAAACTAGTCGGAATTAGGTCCGAGTATCCTAATGAACAAGAAATTGGTATGTTTCTGCTGTTGTATTTGAAGAAAGCTGGTTTTGAGGTTTTAACCCAAAATATTTCTCGGCGTAGGTTTAATATATTAGCAACCAAAGGGCAAGGAAAAAAGGCAGTGATGTTTTACGGTCATTTAGACACTGTGCCCCTCTCTAAGAAAAGTGAATGGGAAACTAACCCTTTCAAATTGACAAAAAAAGACGGAAAGTTATATGGCCTTGGTGCTAGTGATATGAAAGGTGGAATAGCAGCTTTTTTGGAAGCTACTAAAAACACCAATACCTATGTAAAAATTTTTTTGGCAGTTGACGAAGAAAATATCTCAGAAGGAGCCTGGAAAGCCGTACAAAAGAAAAGCGATTTCTTTAAGGATGTGGTGTTAGTTATCTCTGCAGAGCCAAACTTAGGGAATGGACTAAATAGTTTAGCCACAGGAAGAACGGGAAGAAGCCTGTATGAAATAAATTTTGTCGGTAAACCAGAACACATTATCAGGTATAGAAATGCTGTTGATGCTATTGAAAAACTCGTCAATTTTGGTAGTGTGCTTTATTCGAAAAGAGAAAAAATGTTTAAGTCTCATACTAGCGTAGCTCAACTAAGGAAAGTAGAGGGAGAATCGGTTGGAATGAGTGTTTGTGGAGAGGCAAAAGCTGAAGTAGAAGTTTTGCTTGACCACGAAGATTCAGTTAAAAATGTTCTAGCCATTTTAAGAAGTTTGACTAAAGAAGAAGTTAAAGTTAAACCCAGGAAGACCCCTTATTTAGAAGGATATAAATTTGATAAGTTCCCTTATCAGGAGGAAATCGTAGGAGTAATAAGAAAATATACTGGTCGGAAAATAAAGCTATACACACGTAAGTCAGTAGGTGATGACAATGTTTTAGCTACTCTAAAAATTCCAATAATTACTTGGGGGGCTGACGGGGGCAACGAACATAAACCCAATGAGTATATAGAGTCAGATAGTTTGGTGGTTTTGACTAAAATGTACCAAGAGTTTTTACACTCTATATGACTAAAATCGTCAGATTTGGTATAGTTGTTAACTATTAATAAATAAAATGACTGAACGATTAAACCTACTAAGAGAAGAAAGACTAAAGCAGGCCCAATTACTGGAAAATATAGGTATAGACCCGTATCCTGGCGAAATCCCTACCAGAACTCATTTTAATGCTGAAATTGTTCAGAATTATTCAGAACATGATGATAGAAGTGTTAGCGTGGTTGGCCGAATGACGGGGGTAAGAACACATGGGAAAAGAGTGTTTTTTGATCTAGAGGACGAGAGTGGAAAAATCCAGGCCACTATAACTACCAATGGTGTAGGAAATGATATGTTTGCGGTTTTTGAAAGTGGTTTTGGAGTAAGTGATTTTGTAGGAGTCTCTGGCCGGGTTTTTAAAACAAGGATGGGCGAGGTAACAATTGATGTTGAAGAATTTAATATGCTAGCAAAGGCTCTTCTCCCTCCTCCCGCCAAATGGGGAGGCATTACAGACACAGAGACAAGATCCAGGCAAAGGTACCTTGACTTGATGATGAATAAGGAGGTTCGGGAGAGATTTAAATTTAGGTCCAAAATGGTTCAGTTTATGAGGCAGAGGTTTTTGGATCTGGATTGTTGGGAGGTTGAGACACCAGTGCTAGACACAACTTACGGAGGTGCCAGTGCTAAACCTTTTGTCACGCACCATAATGCTTTAGGTATAGATCTATATTTGAGGATCTCAAACGAGCTCTACCTTAAAAGAATGCTCACGGGTGGTTTTGAAGGTGTCTTTGAATTTTCCAGGGATTTTAGAAACGAAGGAATGGACAGTACTCACAACCCTGAATTTACGCAAGTTGAGCTTTATAAAGCCTATACTGATTATAAATGGATGATGGATATGTCAGAAACTTTAATGTCCGATATCGTTCAGAAACTTTTAGGGGCAACTAAAGTTGAATTTGGTGGTATGCAGATAGATCTCTCAACCCCTTGGAGGCGGCTTTCTATTTATGATGGTTTAAGAGAGTATTTAGGGATTGATCCGGAAACAATTTCTGATAAAGAACTTTTTGAATTAGCAAAAAAAGAAGAAATAGAAGAAACAGACAGAGGCTATATTCTAGTTGAGCTTTTTGGGAAATATGTAGAGCCCCGATTAATCAATCCTACTTTTGTGATAGATTATCCGGAGTCAACGAGTCCATTAACGAAAAAACACAGAACCAAGAAGGGGCTGGTAGAGAGATTTGAGTGCGTTGTTGTGGGGATGGAAGTGATGAATTGCTATACTGAACTTAATGATCCAAGAAAACAAAGAGAAAACTTTGAGGCGGAGCTAAAAAGAAGAATGGAGGGCGACGAAGAGGCAATGCAGACAGACGACGATTTCATAATTGCCATGGAGTATGGTATGCCCCCAATGGGTGGCATAGGTATATCAATAGACCGCTGGGCCATGATCCTAACCAATGCCGAACATATACGTGAGGTAATTACTTTTCCAACGATGAAACCCAGAAAGGGCTGATAGTCTATATGGCAAAGAGAATTGAGAAATTAATTAAAAGCAGGAGAGAGAAATTAGAAGAGCTTCGTAGTTTAGGGATAGATCCTTATCCACAAGTGTCCAGTAGAAAACATACTGTCCAGCAAGCCATCAACAAAATGGGTCAAAGTGTTTCTGTGGCAGGAAGAGTTAAAGGCATAAGAAGTCATGGGGCAATAAATTTTGTTGATTTAGAGGATGAGTCGGGTAGAATACAACTTTTCTTCAGTAAAAAAGAATTCAAGAAAAATCAAAAAGCAGTCTTGGAAAATCTTGATATAGGAGATTCAATTGAATCCAAAGGTCAAGTTTTCAAAACTGAAGCCGGAGAGGTTACAGTCCGTGTAAAGACTTTTAAACTGCTTTCAAAAGCCCTTCGGCCATTGCCGTCCACCTGGTACGGCTTTAAAGACGTAGAAGAAAGATATCGAAAACGCTACGTTGATTTCATTATGAATCCAGAATCCAAAAGGATAATAGAGCTTCGCTCAAAAATCGTATCAGAGGTGCGAAATCTTTTAGAGAAAAGGGGGTTCATAGAAATAGAAACGCCTACACTCCAACCAATTTACGGCGGGGCCAATGCACGACCTTTTACTACTTATTACAACGCCCTAAAGCAAGATTTTTATCTCAAGATCTCAGACGAACTTTATCTCAAAAGACTCATTGTTGGGGGATTTGAGAAGGTGTTTGAAATTGATCATGATTTCAGGAACGAGGGAATTGACGCCACACATAATCCGGAATTTACAATGATGGAGTGCTACTGGGCTTATGCCGACTACAACGATATGATGAAACTGACTGAAGAAATTTATTCAAAAGTGGCCTTAAAAGTTCTGGGGACAACCAAAGTAGTATACGAAGGCCATAAAATAAACCTAAAAACACCATGGAAGAGAGTTACAATGAAAGAGGCTATTAAAAAATATTTAAGGATTGATGTAGATAAATTAGACGATAAACAGCTTATACAAGAACTCAAAAAACGCAGGCTTGAAGTGGGTAAAAGAGGAGACAAATACAATCGCGGCCTTTCCATAGCCTCATTGTTTGAAGAAGTAGAAAAACACCTGATTCAACCCACATTTATAATTGATTTTCCTAAGGAAACAACCTCTCTTTGTAAACTACACAGAAAAAATAGCGATTTGATTGAAAGGTTCGAACCTTACATCGCGGGGAGTGAAGTAGGAAATGCCTACACAGAACTTAATGATCCAGATTTACAAAGACATTTTTTTGAAGAAGAGGTAAAAGCTAAGGAAGGTGGGGACGAAGAAACTCATCCGTTGGACGAGGACTTTCTTGTTGCTATGGAGTACGGTATGCCCCCGACAGGCGGTTTGGGACTAGGAATTGACAGAATGGCAATGATCATGACTGGCACAAGTTCGATAAGAGACATTATTGCTTTTCCCACTTTGAAAAAGAAAAAATCTGGAATAAAAACTCATAAGTAAAAGTTCATTTTTAGTAACAGACTCGTTACTATTTAGAAGTTCGATTCCAATGTGTAGTATTAAGGAGTTTAAAGCTACCGTGAAACTCGTTAAAAGTGCGGCTCGAACTTAAAAAAAGGTTGATTTTAAGGCTAAAATTGGGGGAGATTCACAGGAAGCCCGGTATGGAGCGGGATACGGGAGTCGAACCCGTTTCTACTCCTTGGAAGGGAGTTGTTGAGCCGATCAACTAATCCCGCAATTTTTAAATCTATCAAATCGAAACAGCATGTTCAGATGCCAATAACTTAATCCAGTGCATCATTTTCACCTTCAGTTCTGTACTAGACACATAGATATTGCACATTCCGCAAGGTGATCTCTTTCTTCGAGACTTGATTTTACCAGGAAGTATTTGGGATTTGATAAACTGATTTTTAGATAATTTAATCTTTCTAGACCAATATTTTAAAAGGCTTGTTGGATCTAAGTCCCTATAAATAAACAAACCTGCACGTATCTTGTGTTCCGGAATCTGTAGTATTTTTCGATAAAAGTTGATCATTACCTGTAGCATTCCAACATCTGTATTTATAACAGACACTCTCCCCGTATCGACTTTCTCTCCTTCGCCCCAGTAAATAGAAACACCAGACACAAACAATGGGTTGTTTTTCAACCTTTCATACATTATTTCAGCTTCTTTTAAGTACCGTTTATATCTTTTTATCTTTTCCAATTTTCTTGACCGATTCATAAGCGCAATACGTGCGGTACTTATTGGCAAGTACTTACTATTCAGGCGTGCTCTAACAGATTTCGACCATTGCTTTTCCGAAAACCAGACACTTAAAGTACTTTTTGCAACTCCAAGTGTTTTATTTATCTCAGAATAACTTTGACCTTTCTTTCTTAATTCTTCAGCTATCTGATGCACAGTAGTGTATTCTTCCATGGTTCAAGTACTATTACAGTATAATATCCTGTGTTCATTCATGTCAAAGTGCGACAGATAATCAATTAGTCGGAGTGCCCGGGCTCGAACCGGGGACCTCCGCGTCCCAAACGCGGCGCTCTGCCAACTGAGCCACACTCCG
>Ga0209541_10000921_pt1 | contig 58700 bp, 62 predicted proteins | sample RifCSPlowO2_01_FD_184027 | JGI IMG/M metagenome (GOLD analysis project Ga0209541, IMG submission 184027) | Groundwater microbial communities from Rifle, Colorado - Rifle CSP2_plank lowO2_0.1 (SPAdes) (version 2) | ecosystem: Environmental > Aquatic > Deep subsurface > Groundwater | place... | reverse complement strand
CAATTTCCCCCTCGAACGATATCATTTTAAACACGCCCAACTTACTTACTATTATGTACTGGTTATTATTCGCTCTACTTGAACCAATTTTGCATGGGTTGGCAAATGTAATTGATAATCATTTTACCAATAATCTCTTTAAGAGAACAACGACACTTGTCTTTTTCGCTTCTTTCACGAATCTCCTATTTTTGCCGATAATACTTATTTTAGATTTTCCTACATTAATTACTATCTCACAAACTCCTTTCTTTATCATTTTGGGATTAACTGGTATTGGTTATTTGTATCCTTATTACAAAGCATTACAAAATGATGACACTTCCGTAGTAGTTTCTCTTTTCTCACTTGGTAAGGTTTTTGTTCCGTTACTTGCTTTTTTACTCGTAGGTGAAATTCTAAATACAACTCAATATCTCGGCTTTTTTGAGATGTTCTCGGGCTTCTTCGACATTAGGCTTAACTTTTACTAAGCCTCAATGGCTGCTCTTCTCCAACAGCTCCTTTTGGGCTTTCTCTAGGCACCAGCTTAACTTATTTTTGGCGTGGCTCATTCTTCTACCAACTCGATAAATTTTTCTTCTCCGAAAACAATAAAGCCTTTAATGGCGTTTAAGATCACTTTATCTTCTTTAAGTATATTATTTTTCAGGTCTTCCCCACTTTGGAATAAAGGATGGATCTTCTTTAGATTTAGATGGTTAATCCTTTCAATCTCTTTTTTTAATTTTTTAATTCTTTTGCTATCAGTTATGAATAAAACATCAATATCACGGGCCTGTTCCTGATTGTTCAGTACCGAGCCGAATAATATCGCGCCGTCGGCACTTTTTATCTTTCTTATTTCAGTGATCCATCTTTTAACATAAGCAGAGGAATGTTCAGATTATCTTTTCAAGAGAAAGGTTAAATAATCCAGAACATATTTGCTGCTTACATTCAAACGATAAAATTTTGCCCTACCTAATTCTTTAGAAAGAACCAATCTCTCTTTTTCCAGCTTTCTGGCAATCTTTAGCGCTCCCATTGGGCTAATCCCTAGCTCTTTGGCAATACTATTAGCATTATAATCCTCTTTTGGGTTCTTCAATAGACACAATAAGAAGTTCATTTCGTTAGTGGTGATATCTTTCATATTAATTGATATAAACTAGCAGTTGATATATTTAAACTGAGAGTATATATAAATATTACCTTGCCTTCTTCTTCAACCCTTCGTTCTTAGCTTCCAGCTTTTCAATCTTCTTCTTCAGTTCGATCATCTTTAGTTCTCTGCCAATAATCATCTTGTTAAATTTTTCCATCTCTTCGGCTCTGTAGAAAGTCTCGGAAAAAGTCACCTCGGCCGCAAAATTTGTGCCACTTTAGCTATCTTTCTTAGAAGTGTGGCACCAATAATACTCGTAAATTGTAGTTCCAATTTTGCTTATAGGCCTAGGCTGTGACTTTTTTCTACAGAGCCTACTTTTTGAGCTTATTTAAAGTTATTAGTATTTTTAAGATCATTAGTTTTTTTAAGAATAATCAACACTTTTTCCGCTCTCTTTGGCTCTAATTCCTGCAGCAATTCTAAGTTCTTCTTTCCTAAAACTATACTTTCTGGACAATCGCTGCGGCAGGGAAAGTGCGATATCAAAACACAGTCTTTCTCTCTATGCGCTAAATTTGTAAAAATGTTGTCCGAATTAATTTCTGGATTGCTATTTGAAGCAGAAAAGTTCTGGCAGAAATAATCCACACAACAAGCAGGATAACCTAAAATCAAGCCCAGCTCTTTTTGATTGTTGGTATGTTCATAATATGCAGCAAGATGTGCTTTTTCTTCGTCTTTAGAGAGATAGACCATGAGCATCCCATTTTTATCGTTCTCGTTGGATGCGTTCAATCCTAAATTAGAAAATTTTCCAGTTGTTTCGATGCTTTTGTCTAAGACTACTCTAAATTTAGACTTGACGAGACAAACGCTATTAACTGTACAAAATTCTTCCACAGCTTTCAATTCAAAATCATAAAAACCATGTCGTACTACGTCTTTTAGCCCCTGCAATAAAAATAATATCTCCTGCGCCTTGCTCCAAGAGCCGAAAATAGATACTATGTTTTTAAGCGATAAATTATTTTTTGGCATATTAAATTTATTAATTCAAACAATTATTAATTTAAATTATCCTTGATGAAACTCAAAACTTTTCTAGAAGCTTCTTCAGCGTTCATTTTACTGGTATCTAAAACAAAATCATATTGTGATTCGTCTTCAGGATTTATTTTATAATATTTTTGATATCTATTTAAATCTTCTTTTTGACGTGAAATTATATGTTTTTCCATATCTTCTAAGGATTTAACTTCTCCTTCATTTCTTTGCTGTTTAGTTTCTTTATTCTGCAGATCTTTCCATATTCTTTTTGCTGCCTCTGAAATTGATACTTTAATAAAAATCTTTAACGATTCTGGCAGAAAATGATATTGTGTGCGCCCTTCTACTAAAACAATCTTTCCACCCTTACTTCCATCTCTTTCTTTCTCTCTGGCAGTTTTAGCTACTTCTTTGTCAATATCTACATCAGTTTCAGGATGTGTTTGCGCATACACATTAAGTTCTTCGAGTGTCATGCCTTTATTTTTAGCTAACTCACGCCGAATTCCACCTACATAAATGTATTCAGCATTCAAGTCTTTAACAATAGTTTTTGCAATAGTGCTTTTGCCGCTGCCGGGCGTTCCAGAAATAGTAATGATCATCTTCTACCTCTATTTTTGTTATCATCATTTTGGCACTATCTTTAAAATAAGTGATAGCCAGCCGTTCGTTCAATGCTTTTTAGATATTTTTTAATGGTATTCTGTTTTTTTATTAGATGAAAAGCACCACTTAAACTATCTTACGAATTGTTATTCTTCACTCACATTTTGGCGTGGCTATCACTTTGTAAACTGATAGTGCCATTACCTTATTGGTTCATATACTGTTTTACTTAAATCTTTCCCTAAACGGGCTTTCATCTCTTGCTTGATCAAGAAGTAAGCAGCTTGGCTTAGGCTCCATTTCTCAAAACGTCTCATAGAGGTTGAAGTCATGGTATTCACACATTTATAAGAGCCATGTTTCTCTAATTTTTTTCTCAATTGATGATGCTCGCGAATATTTAATTCAGGGTCATAGCCTCCGCAGGATTGAAATTGTTCTTTACGACAAATAACTGCACCTGAAAAACTTTTGTGCAATCCTGTTGACAAAAGAAAATTTTTAAGAGAAAGAAGCAGGCGTAATTTAGCTGCTGGTTCTTTATTTTTACTACTACTACTACTGCTACTGCTACTACTACTACTACTACTACTACTACTACTATTATTATTATTATTATTATTATTGCTGTTATTGGAATTTTTATATTTCTCTAGTTCTGGACGTCCTTTTGTACTGGCTATACTATGCTGAGTCAAAAAATCTGATTTAATTTTTTGTAAAGAATCTTCACTTAATGAAGTGTCAGCATCTAAAAAAAGTAATACTTGACCTTGGGCGTTTAAAGCTCCGGCATTCCTCGCAACACAAACATTAGCTTTAGGGAGCGAAAGAAGACGTAATTTTTCATCTGCTCTTTTACGAACCAGCTCTTCCGTTCCATCTGTACAACCATTAGCGACGACAATTGCCTCATAATCTTGATAGGTTTGGTTCTTTAAGCTATGCAATGTCTTACGGATGTAATTCTCTTCATTGTATGCAGGGATGATTACTGAGAAATAAGGTGCCATATCTTCGGCTACATAGCTATGTTTTTAAAGAATTATTATGGTCTAGACTATATTTTCTAGGATGTGTTTAGTAATATGGGTGATTAAGGCTTAATCAACTATCAAAATCAACTAATAATTAAACTTAATCTTCTATTAAACTCAACCAACAATCAATAAATTCAATTTAAAGTTTCAATTCAATATTTCAAAGCATTAAATAATTCGCCGCCCAAATCATGCCAAAATCACAATGATAGACTAAACTACCAAAAGCACGTCCATGCTGATTGAGAACTTCAGGATAATTCTTTTGTTTTTCAATCAATTGTTTATATTCATTTTTATACTTTTTAGCTAGTTCTTTATCGACGGATTGAACTAGCTTGATATAAAGAGGACCCATGTGCGTCCAAATGCTGTGGCTTTCGTAGTTGCGAAATAGTAATTCAAGTGGAATAAATTTAATATTCTGTCTAGAATTTGTATACTTTAACGGCAGGGGTTGATCCAATTTTGCTTCACTAATCTTTATGATTATACTTTTAAGACGTTCTTTATCTCTACAAAATCCAACGTAGAACGGAAATAAATTAGCATCTCCTGCCACATAATCTTTATGGCCTAAATCATCGCAATAAAACTGTCCGTCCCAAAAATGTCTTTCTATTATTGAATTGTAATCGTAAGATGTGAAAGGATTAATTAATTTAAGTTCTGCTAAATCTCTGGCTAAAAGACCGACTAAACAATTATCATAACAAGAACTTTTTCTTATGGCAAAGTCTTTGATAGAGGATACAGCTAATTCTGGTTTGACTAATCCACTTTTTTTCTCGATAAAATACTCAAAGTATTTTTTTATTTCTTCGTTGAGGAATTGGGTGTATTGGGAATAATTGAATTTAGATATTCTGATGGAATGAATCAGCCAAGGTAAAGAATCAACTGCAGGATACGGAAAATCATAAGTTTTATTTTTTGGATTGATAGTTGTAGTTATTTTACCAGCTTCTTTAAAACTGTTGAGTGCGTATTTTAGAGTTTTATGTACTTCTTTTTCATAGCCTAGCGAGAGCAAGGAAGCAGTACAAAAGCCAAAATCACGAGTCCAAAATTGACTGAAATTATTGGTCGAAATTTGGAAATATTCTCCATTCCAGCAGTCTTTGATAATCTGTTGGCAAATCTGCTTGGCGGTTCCGGGGTATTTTTTGTGATAGAGAGTATTCTTTAATGAAGAGAAATAAATTCTGCTTCCTTCGGCCAAGTAATCATTTAGAGAAGGCATTTTGTGGTTAAAGCTCAAATTATATAAAAAGTTATAGGTGATAAATTATAAATATTTGGTGCTTAAACTTACTCTCTTAATTTACTATATAAATTTAAGTAGTGTTTCTGTTTTTACAAAATAATGGATTCTAAACAACTTACACTTGATGTATTAAACACAATAGGTGACAGGAACATTAGAGGAGTTAGGGAAGCAGTAAGAAAAATTACTCCTCAAATTAGAAACTTGGAGAGTTTAGATACTCTAATCGATTTAAGACTAACTTCTTTAACTACTGATTCTGATGTTAAATTGTGTTATGAGGCCACAGCTACAGTTGACTTGTACCCTTATGTAAGATCAAGATTAATAAGTGCTGGTATAATTAAGAAAGACAATGTTGTAAGCACAACTAGGAATAATAAAGGAGAAAATGACGAGTATGAATTGTTACATTTTTCTTTTCGTGGAGCGCATGTTCAAGCAATATTAAAAGTTTATAATCCTAATTGTGATCCTAGTACTTACTATATTAAGTAAATTTATGATTTTTGTTTATCTTTTGTTCTCTCTATTAACTTCTGTAACTCATTCAAAAAAGTTTTTGCTCTCTCTAAAGAAGTTTTAGCTAAATTCTCTTTAATTGGGATTGTCGTTTTGTATTGGAAATCGCCTCTCTTCCGTTTTTCAAAATCAAAAATCTGGATCAAGTCTAATGCTTTTTGTTGTATCTTTTTCTTAATTTCTTCATCATCAACACCCATCACTTCAAAAGCCTCTGTCATAGACTCCTCATATTCTTGATATAAATGTTTAGCTAATTTTCCAGTTTTAATAAAATAAAAGATTAAGCAGTCTGATGTGATTTTGTGGGCAATTTTGTCTCCTACTTTTATGGAAATATTAGATAAGGCCCCGTTAGCAGCATAAAACATAGAATAATAGCTGCACACGCTTACCCATAAATAACATTCAAATCCTTCTTCAATTAGTACTTTCTCTTTTTGTTCTTTATTCTTAGATAAATCAAACAGAATTTCAGCTACTCTTAAAGACATTTTTGCAGTTCTGATATAAAAATCAACTAGTTTTTGTTCTCTTCAGTCTTAGTTATCAAATTGTCTATCAGATATCTTGGGACATTAGATTCTACTTCATTTAATCTTTGTGCGTCAATCACTTAAATTCCCTCTAATAATTTATAATAAGCTTCCGCTCCATGTAAAATTATATGATTATTTAATGTTTCTTTTGCTACATTCAATTCTTCATTTGCAATGAGCATTCTTTTGAAGTCATCCATAGTGAAAGTAAAGCCATGAAGCTTTAATGGGATTATTTTAGCGACACTATTGATGGCTATTTCTGCTTCCTTAATTGATTCATGGTTTGGAACAATAATTATCAAGTCTAAATCAGATTGTTGATGTTGTTTACTTTTAGCATAGGAACCAAAAATAATTAATGTATAATAAGGGTTATTCATTTTCTCTTTTAAGTCTTTAATGATGACTCTTATCCCTATTTCTTTTTCTAATAGTTTTTTAGCTTTAATATTTTCTACTTGAACCAAATCATCAATATTATTTCGTAAATTGATTTCCCAAAGTCCAGTTTTTCCAAATTCTAAATAATCTATAAGTTTTTTTTCTTCAAGTCGTTGAATGGAATTATGGACTAATTTGTAGTCAATCTTTACTTGTCGAGAGATTTCTCTAATGGAAAACTTTTTTTCTTGGTTTTTAATGAGGAATTCCATTATCCTTAAATCATTTTTAGTAAGCATTTTATTATTGGCTATCTTTCATCAGTCTATATGTTATCATTGTCATCAGATGATGGTATTGTTATCATCTTTATAAATATTTTGGATAAAATGGCTCTGTAGGAAGTCTCAAAAAAAGTCACTTTGGCCGCAAAATTTGTGCCACTCAAGTCATATTTGTTAGATAAGTGGCACAATTATTCTTGTAAATAGTAGTTCCAATTTTGCTTATTGGCCTAGGCGGTGACTTTTTCTACAGAGCCGGATAAAAAATAGAAAAAAAAAGCGGACCGGGGAGGATTTGAACCCCCGAGACCAACCTTAGGAGGGCTGCACTGTTTATGAGAATAAATCTTTGCAGTAATTTCTGTTTTTTCCCAGTAATTTGTGCCCTATCCAGGCTAGGCGACCGGTCCTTAATATGCTTTGAATGACGCTGCTTTAATAATGTTTTCTGTGCCAAATAAAGTTTATTTGAAAGCTAAATACCACTCATCCAGCAGAAAGCTTATAAATAAGTATCAAATAATATAGCTCTATGACGGATAAAATTAAAGTTAATGATTTTATTGAAATAGACTATACAGGACGTTTGATAGACGGCGCGCTATTTGATACTACCCTAGAAAAAATTGCTAAAGACAGTGGTCTTTCTGTAGATAATAGAAAAATTTCTTCTCAAGTTATTTGTGTTGGGGAACATCAAGTACCTATTGGATTAGATGAGGATTTTATAGGTAAAGAGGTCGGTGCTTCTCATACTCTCAAATTATCTCCAGAAAAAGCTTTTGGTAAAAGAGACATCAAAAAAATTAAAGTCGTACCAGTCACTACATTTAAAGAACATAAATTAACACCGCATGTTGGACTGCAAGTAGATATGGATGGTGAACTTGGTATTGTTACACAAATCTCCGGCGGTCGAGTTTTAGTTAATTTTAATCATCCGCTTTCTGGAAAAGAAGTAATTTATACTTATACTATTAAAAGAAAAGTAGAATCTTCTGATGAGAAAATATCTGCTTATTTAAATCAAAGTATGCGTTTGCCTAAAGAAACATTTCAAGTAAATTTAGTTGAGCATAAAGCTAATGTGACATTGCCGTTTCAACTTCCTCCAGAATTTGTTTCGATTATGGAGAAAAAACTAACTAATTTAACTGGATTAAAAGAGATTAAGTTTGAGTTTAAAAGTAAATCTTCTTAATAATAAATGTTCTAAACCTTATTTTTCTCATTAAACGATTGTTGCCTTCAGTATAATATTTAAACCATAATAATCTTTATAAACTGCTTCTTCTTGTAAAAATATCGAAGATAAAAAGGAGATAGATATGCCGGAACAAAACAATAGTGCTTACAGTAATCCTAATCGTAATAATTCTACTTCAAATATTAATCCCGGTAATAATTATGGTCAAAGCTCATCTTCTCAGAATACTACTAATAATGCCCATAGCTCTAGTTACTCTAGCCCTCATAGTTCTAGTTATACAGGTTTAAATTCTAACTCTCGCGGTGGCGCTTCTAATTTGAATACCTCAAATATGGCCTCGTTAAAAGAAGAGCAGTCATTCAAAGCCACGGAAATTTCTCATCAAAAAGCTAATGCTGATATCGATGCAGAATTGCAAAGATTGATTGCCAGTCAAAAGACGCGTATCAGAGTAATTGGTGCTGGTGGTGGCGGGAATAATACTATCAATCGTATTTCTGAAGTTGGTATAAAAGGAATTCAAACTATTGCTGTTAACACTGATGCACAAGATTTGCTTTATGCAACTGCAGAAAAAAAGATTCTTCTTGGTAGAGAACTAACTCAAGGCCTAGGTGCTGGTTCAAATCCTCGAATTGGTGAAGAAGCCGCTAAAGAAAGTGAGCAAGACTTAAAAAAAGCTTTAGAAGGGGCAGATATGATTTTTATCACCTGTGGTTTGGGAGGAGGAACTGGTACAGGAAGCGCGCCTTTTATCGCACAATTAGCGCGAAAAATGGGTATTCTTAGCGTCGGGATTGTAACAATGCCTTTTGCCATGGAAGGCTCTCATCGTTTGGAAAATGCCATTATTGGTTTAGAAAAATTAGAACAGAGTATCAATACTCTTATTGTTATACCTAATGAAAAACTTTTAGAAATTGCTCCTAACTTGCCTTTGCAAACTGCTTTCAAAGTGGCAGATGAAATACTGACTAATGCAGTTAAAGGTATAGCTGAGTTAGTAACTAAGGCTGGTTTGGTTAATCTTGACTTTGCCGACGTAAAAACTATCATGAATGAAGGCGGAGTTGCTTTAATTGGAGTTGGTGAATCCGATGCAGAAAATAGAGCTGAAGATTCTGTACTTAAAGCTTTAGGCAATCCTTTAATTGATGTAGATATTTCCAATGCAACTGGTGCTTTAATTAATATTTCCGGCGGTGAAGATTTAACTTTGGATGAATCTAGAAAAATTGTGGAAACTATTGCTTCTCGTTTGGATCCTAAAGCTAAGATTATTTGGGGGGCGCAAATCTATAAAGATTTAGATAAAACAGTGCGTACTTTAATAATTATCACTGGTGTAAAATCAGAGCAGATATTTGGCGAGGGATTTAAATATCACGATAAACACAAAGAAAAGATGGAAAGTGAACTGGGGATTGAGTTTGTGGAATAGTTCTTAGAGCTTAAATATTTGTTTATTTATCTTATTCTTAACTTTACTTAACATTTTATCATGTACTGAAAAAAAAGCCTGAACTTTCCCGTTTAAATTTCCCTATAGGAAGATTTATAAACACGCTATTGGTTTTCTTAACAAAATGGAGGAAGAAGTCCAGCAAGTAGTAGAAGAAGCACAACCTGGTAGAATAAAAAGGTTGTTTAAAGAATGTGCTAGGGTTTTAAGAATAACAAAAAAACCTAGTAAAGTGGATTATATGAATACCTTGAAAGTTACTTCCTTGGGTATTGGTTTAATTGGTGCTTTAGGCTTTATCATCTTCCTCTTACGACAATTATTATTTTAATAAGTTAATTTAAAAATATAAAAACTTAAAAATATAAAACATTTAATCAATAAAAACTAAAAATGGCAGGTCATATCTTTAGCTTAAGAACAGCAGCTAACCGTGAAGATCAAGTAGTTGATTACGTTGTATCAAAATTACAAAAAGGTTCTGCTCCTGGTGTTTTTTCTTTGATAAGACCGCATGGCTTGAGGGGTTATATCTTTATTGAAGTTGCTTCTAAAGAAGATGCTGATCAGTTCTTACAAGGCGTTCCTTATGCTCGTGGAATATTACCCACAGAAATTCCATATAATGAAATTGAGCACATGCTAGAACAAGTCAAAGTAGAAATGAATATCCGCAAGAATGATATTGTAGAAATAATTACTGGGCCATTTAAACGAGAAAACGCTAAAGTTATTAGAATTAATAAGCCTAAAGAAGAAATAGTTGTTGAACTTTTAGAATCAGCGGTTCCTATTCCAATTACCGTAAAGATGGATGCAGTCAAAGTTATCCGTCGTGAAGAAGAAGGTTCAGTTGAAGAAAGTGAAGCTTAATTTTATTAATATAATTTTATTTCTTCTATAATTTTAATTTAGTTTATACTTTTATTTTATCTACTTTAATTTTATTAACTAATAATCTCTTAAATATTTATCATCTATTAGAGTCCATAATCTGTTACAATTTATCATCAATTAGAATTCATCATCCATTAGAATTCATCAATATTCATTCTTTCAAATTCATCAGTTCTAATATCTCTTATGACACTTAATTCATGTTCAAATGAATCTCTCAGTTTTTGTTTTAGAACAATTTCCCGTTGATTTGGCTTATCTCCTTTTCTTTCTCTAACAACTTGATGATAAGCTTCATGAAGAGCGCAATAATCTTCTAAGTTGGACCTTTGTAAATGTGGGGCAATAAGGGTAGTCCAATTAACGAATTTAGGAAAATAATCTAAAGGGGCAATGTGAACGATTTTTTGATCTTGTTTGATCTTTCTATTAATTTTATTTCCTGGATATCGTTGTTCAAAGCTATTTACTAGAAGATAGGCGTTAATCTTAGAATAGGGATTTTCTTTTGGACTCCAATCTAATGGAGATGAAAAATCTACTGAAGAAGTAACACATAAACAGTCATTATTTTCAAAAAAATGAAGATGAGTTTCTCCTTGTAAAAAATCAGAGTAAGCGGTTTTATTACTGTTATAAATTAGATGTTTATCATTACTTCTAGCTAAGAAAATTTTTCCATTATTTAGGTCTATAGATTTTGATTTGAAATATTGGTCAACTAACTGGATTAATCTTTGTTTTAGGTTATCTTTATTGATATCGTGTTGGCTTGGATCTTCTAATAAATCTGCTTTAAATTCAACTAATAAGTCCACATAATCTTGTTTAATGGATTTTTCAGGTATTAGGGTAGTGTAAATAATGGGGGATTGGCTATCTTGACCCAAATATCCCACTGTATCTAGTGCTTTCATGAAGATTTATTTAAATCAACTTTATTTATTAATATTTCTACTAAAAAGTAATTAAACGAGAGGGGGAATAATTCTAATTAATCTATATTTATTCTAATAATTATTCTAATCTCAATTCCAATCTTTCTTCTAAAGAATTAATATTCCAATCAGTTGTTTCTTGGATTACTGGTTGATTATTATTATTATGGTTAATATGTCCATTGTAGTTTGATTTTGCACTATAAATTAAAGCCATCGAGACAATTGATGTAGCTATTAATGTTGCGGCAATTCCTTTTTTAACTAATGAGCTTTGTCTTTTAACAAAATATGGATAAGAACTTCTCTCATTAGTTTTTAGTCCACTTAGGTCTCGAAAGGCATCGACAGTATAACCAACAAATGGTCCATTTACAAATCCAATACCTACTGCGCAAGCAGTTCCTATGGCAATTTTCTTAAAATCTTCTTCACCTGAAACCAAATATAATGGTGGTGACAACATTAAGTTAAAAAGAGTATTATAAACTGTATCACATGAAAGTTTAACTTTTTCAGAAGTGTTATCTTCTATTTTCCAAAGTTTTCTCCAAGCATCTCTACCCTTGCCATATGCTCCACCGAGTCCTGCATAACCCATAGCTGTTGCTAGTAATCTGGCAGTTATTGATTTTTCAATAGATATTCCGGCTATGGCAACTTCAAAAGCACTAAAAATAGGATTAGTTTCTACAAGTAGCGCTGTAGTATCTACAATATGGTATTTTAATGTTTCAACTGCTTTTTCTATTTTATTCATTTAATCTGTTTAAAATGCTATTTATTCTTAAACTTTACCATAATCACTACTTGATAATTACATTTCATTAATTTAACAAAGATAAAATTTAAGAAGAGTTGTTTTCTTTCATTATTTATACGGCTGTGGTCTAGTGGTATGATCCGAGCTTCCCAAGCACCTTTTTTTAAAAAAGCTGCACCAAAAAGGGGCTAAGGCCCGTTTAGGAAACAGCTTGTAGTCCGGGTTCGATAACAGTTCTCCCAGAACTGGGAGGGGAGTGCGGCATTCGTTCGCAATGCTCACTCAGCCCCACAAGTGTAGGAGAACGACGAAAATCCCGGCAGCCGTAGTAAAGCGAAGGCTGACGGTTTCAAAAGGCGAAGTCCTTTTGTTATCGGCAGCCGTATTTTTCTAATAATTAGGTCCATCTTTAAATTTTCGATAATTTTTACCCTCGTGAACCATTACATTTTTATACCATAAAAAAATACTTAAATTTGAGGTGATAGTACATGGAAGGAATGTGTAAATGTTGGGGCTTTAAGAAAATACTTCTTGGAGTATTGATCTTGCTTAATGCCTTTGTGTGGCCATTATGGTCTGGTGTAGATGGTTGGGTAGCTTTCTTTGGAGTATTGATGGTTATCGCAGGATTAGTTAAGTTAGTTTATCCAAAAGGATGTTCTTGCAACCAGTCTGCTGTTGTAGCTAAGAAGAAAAAGTAAATTTTAGTTTTTTTTCTTTTTTGTTGTTTTTTATAGTTTTTATAATAATTTCTGTAGTCTCTATTATATATTTGGTTAGTTAGATGTATTCTCTTTCAAAATATTTAAAAAGGGAGGCTTAAAGTAAAAAAGTATGAAAACAATCTTTCAATCTTATCTTTCTGATCTATCAATTTCTAAAAGAGGAAGTATGCTCCTGCCAGCAGTTACCATTATCTTGGCTTTAACAGTATTGGGTTATTTTCTGGTTGGTTTATCTTTAAGAGAATGTAATAGCAACAGAGATTGCTCCAGCAATGCCTATTGTGGCAGTGATTACGAATGTCATGTATATCCAGACGAAATTATGGTTAAAGAGAATAATTTTTTACCTGCTGCTTTAGTTTTAGGTGTTTCTATTATTGTGTCTACTTTTATTTTGAAGAAGAAAAATAAAGTTTAATTATCTATTTAATAATCTACTAAATTAAAAATATCAATCCCACACCTAAAGTAATCAACACTAAAAAGAAGCTTAACACTAATCGTCCAAAGCTCTTGCCACCCATAAAGTAAGCAATTCCACCTTTAGTAGCGATATTAGATAAAGCGGCAATGAGAATACCATTCTTGGCAGTTTCTAAAGGAAGAGTGGTTAAAGAAAGCTGAGATAATGATAAAGTTAAGGCATCGACATCAGCAAGTCCAGAAATAAGACTTACTAAATAAACGCCACTATTGGACATATAAGCTTGAACAACTTTCATCAAAGCAAGCATAAAAGCGAAGAAAAGAGCAAATTTCAAAGCAGGAATTAGTCTAAGCGGGGATTGAAGTTCCATCTTTTGAAATGAATCTTTAGAGTGATTTTTGGTTTCATTACTTTTTTTCCACAAGAAAAATGAGAATGCTGCCGTTACAGCTAATAAAATACTAAGGGGAAGTAAAAGTTCTAAAAACAATAATCTATTGATAGCAAAAACCTCCAATAAAACTCTAGCAAACATTATCCCATTAGCCAAAAGCACTCCTAAAGCTAAAACTCGATAAATTTTTTGTTGTTTAGTGCTATTTTCGGTAAAACTTAAAGTAAGAGCAGTACTGCTAACTAATCCCCCAAGTAGACCTAGAAGAACTATGCTTTTTTCTCCCAGCCATTTGATTAAGACATAACCACTAAAGCCGATTCCAGAGATAAGAACAACCATAAGCCAAACTATGTAAGGATTAAATAATTCTAGCGGTGTATACCATTTATTTGGTAACAACGGCAGGACCACAAAAGCAATTAAAATAAAGATGAGGGTGTGAAACATTTCTCTATCTGTTATTTTTTGGGCAAAATTATGCAAGAATGAACGGGCATAGAGTACAAATACTAAAATTACCGTAATTGTTACAGCAAAGTTTATTTCACTATAATAACAAAACATACCTATAAAAAAAGTAATAAACCCACCAACTTCAGAAGTCGCTCCTGTTTTCTTCTCCTTTTCAGAAGTGCGATAATAAGCAGCAATAATTAGAAGGCCTGTTAGTAAGATAGCTAATACTAAAATCCAAATGGAAACTGCTTCTGCAAGCAGTGCAGCTAAGAAGCCAAACAAAGCTATTAAAGGAAAAGTTCTGATACCTGCATAAGTATGCCCCTTATGTTTATATCGAGCATATTCTCTTTCTAAACCAACTAAAGCACCTAAGGCCATGGCTAGAAGTAAATTCCATACAACTTGCAGTGCAATCATACATTAACCTCTTTTTAGAGTTAAGAAATATATTTAGGTTTATATAGTTTTGGTTAGTTTTCTTAGATTAATTTCAATATCATATGATTTTTACTTTTTTTCTATCCACTGCTTTGAATTTGCTACTTCATCAATTTTATTCTCTATTTGGTAAAGCCTTTCTGGAGCTCCATAATAATCTATTACTCTTTTTGTAGTTCCATTTATTGAAATAGAAGTAACTACTGTAGCTAAATCAGTAATATCTCCGTAATAACTATCATTTAAAGAGAAATAATCTAAAGTATAAAATGTCTCTACTAATTCCTTAACTTTATTTAAAGATATCTTTGAAGTTTTTTTGCCTTTAGTTTTAACATATTTTTCTCCTTCATAAATCACCCCTCCATTACCATCGATAGTTAATTTGTATACAGGACAAGGACCATAACATTCTGTTCTCTCCAATGTAACAATAACATTCTCATAATTACTTAATTTGGACGACTCATCCTTTAGATTATATGGTTCAGTTTTATAATAACAACCCAAAGTAAATATAATCAAAGTCAAAATACTAATTATCATTAAAAATTTCTTTATCATTTATTAAAACTAATTCGTAAGAATATAAAAGTCTTCTTATTATTTCTATTGTCTCAATGCCTCAACTGGTTTTAATTTAGCTGCTCGTCTTGCTGGGAATGCTCCGGATACCGATCCAATTAAGAAAGCGAATAAAAGCATGCCTAAAATAAACCAGGGATTAAAATTAGCTTGAATTAAAAATGATTCATATATTTGAAAGGCAATTAACTCTATTATTTTGCTAATGCTATATCCTAAAATCACACCAATCAATCCGCTAAAGAGGCCCAAAAATCCTGATTCTACTAAAAAAAGTAGCATGATCTGTTCGTTTCTTGCTCCGGATGCTTTCATGATACCTATTTCTTTAGTTCGTTCTAACACTGCAGTGTACATGGTGTTCATAATACCTAAACCACCGACGACTAAAGAAATTCCTGCCAAGCCCACTAATACCCCTTGTACTATGGCAAGAATTGATGTTAGTGTGGCTAACAAATTTTCTGGTGTTTGAATATTAAAATTTTCCTTGCCTTCTTCTACCTGACGTACTTTTCTCAATTCTTGATTTATTTCTGTGGTTATTCTCTCTATTGATTCTCCCATTGTTGTTTGAATTACTATTATGTCATAAGCACTTTCTATACTTAATATCTCTCGAAGTGCTTTTTCTGGTATGACTAAAGCTGAATCCTGCTGCGGATTGCCGGATTTTTTTAGTATTCCGATGACCTCAAAATTTTGATTCTGAATTTTAATTTTATGTCTAAGAAAGAGGGGCTGTTTAAAAAAATTATCCGCAAAATCATGTCCTAAAAGTACTTTATATAAATCATTCTTTTCTAATAATCTTCCATAACCTGCTTTGTAATTGTTGGCTTCAGTTATCAACTTCCTTTCTTTTTCATCTTCTGGAATAGAAGCCACATAAGAATATTTTACTTCATCTTTAAACTCTAATTTTGTTATGCGTAACAATCTTCCTACTGCTAATTTTACATCATTTACTTTTTGTACAGCCTCGAGTTCTTTTGTGGTTAAAGGCACGGATACTGCGGTTCCTGGCGGTCCAAATCCAGAGCCTGCAGCTTGCAATATTAATTTATCAGAACCTAATTTGAGAAACTGCTCTTGTATGGCCTTTTGCATACCTTGACTGAGACTAACTAAAGAAACTACTGCTGCAATGCCAATAAAAATACCAAGCATGGTCAACCAAGAACGTATTTTACGTTTCTTAGTGCTGCGATAAGCTAAATTTAAGTAATCTTTAAGCATAGAGATTTTTTTAGTTACTGTTTATGATTTAGTATTTATAATCTAGTATTTGTGATTTAGTTATATACTTGGTAATTAAACTAAACTAAGCATTAACTATTTACTTTTTTCTTAAAAATGCAGGCAGGAACTTGGGCTGTTTTTTATATAATAAAAATGCTACAACAATTAAAACTATTAAAATAATTATATAAAATAAACTGCCATTACTTTCTATTAATCCTAATTTCTTCAACTTACTCGTAGAGTATAATTGTAAAGGCAAGTTGAAATTTTCTTCATAGATTTTATTATTAGCATCGTAATATTTTAATTGTAAAGGGATGTTTAAAACTTTTTCATTGCTGTCAATATAAATACTTATTTCCTCGCTATCTGTATCATCCGAATCTACATCCCCAATATAGAAATAATTACTGGTGGTTACTAATTGAAATTCATCGCTAGGTAAAATAGATAACTCTAAAAATTTTATTTTTGAAGTTCCGGCATTGGCGATCTCTAAAGTTATTTTTCCACTTTTTCCGTTTTGGAATACATCACTTTTTTTAATATAAGGCCTAACTTTTGGTGCTTCACCGATTGTTATGGCTAGTACATCATCTATCAAATAAGATGATCCTTGCTCATCTGTAAAACTAATATTTAAAGGAACTTTATACAATCCTGGGGTAGCTGTAGGATCGGCAATCATCTTAAAAGAGAAGGGAAGTTGGTGGTTACTTTCTAAAATAGGAATCTGTCTTTGTGAAGTTGATTGATAGGGGGCAAGAGGTATTGTACTTCTACTAAAATCTAAATCGAACTTAATATCTTTAATTGCTGAATCTGCTAGATTTTTAATTGATATTTTAACCTCTCCAGTTTGTCCTGGGGCTATTTGCTCAGGAACATAATTTATAGATGTTATTTCCAATAGAGCGTCTCTGGTTCTGATGTCTACTAAAAATTCATTATCAAAATATGCCACATTGCTATTGCCTGATTTTAATTCTAATTCAATCTCTGTTTCTGCTTCTACAGCGTTTTCATCTACCTTTAATTTAAACTCAACAATCTCACCATCTGCTCCGGTAGTACTTGCTCGCAGTTTACCTAGATTAACTTCTTTTGCACTACCATAGAGCTGAAATGGTTCTTTAGGATTAATGATTACTAATACATCATTGGTGGTTTGTTTTCCTTCATTTTCAATTTTAAATTTTAAAGTAACCATCTCACCAGGTTCTACAGGATCTGAAGATTGAGAAATTAATGTTGCTTTTAATTTTGGAGAATTTGTATATGTAGCAGCCGATACTAATGATACTAATAAAGAAATAATTATTATTGACAAAATTATAAAACTGGTTGCTTTATTATTCATATTCACGCTTCTTTTAGATTATTGCTTCTTTTAGATTATTTTTTTATAACTATATTACCTATGACTATTCCTATATAAATGCTTTGCTTTGGCTGAAACTATTTTCTAAGCAAAGATTTAAAAATAAACTACTTCAAAGTAGAACTAAATCTCTCTGTTAAAATGAGGTAATAAATAAATGGTTTTCAAATTGGATCTTCCTAAAGTACCATTAGAAAAATTAGTTATCTTAGAAAGAAACTTAGTCAAATATCAGCAAGATTGCTGTTATTTAAGTAATTCAAAAGATATATTTTTTAAAGATGGTATAGCTAAAGATGTTCTTAGAGAAACTTGTGAAGAGTTGGCTAGCGAAGGCATTGAAGCTAAGTTAGTTAATATTAAAGAAGTACCTGATAATGAAGAAGTTTCAGAGTATAATGAAGGGTGGTGTATTCGTATTAATGATGATGATACTTCTAATCCAATTAATGGCCCTATAATCTTGCGTCAATTAGAATTAGCTCAAGCTTTAGTTAGAGCCAGGTGGGTGCGTCTTACTCAAGATTATGAAAATACAACACATAAATTAGGTCTAACTACGCAGAATTTGCTGGATTTAAGTACCTTTAATTCTTTGGTTCAATTTTCTGAAGATATAACTAGATGTAAAATATATCTTTACTATAACAAATCTATTTGTGAAACTGTTTTGGATTCTCAAACTGAAAAGTATTCTCCTCTAACTGCTTCTTCTAAGCCTCTGTTATACTTTACAAAGACTGGCCTTTCTAAATATACTGCTAGCCATTATTTTAAGAGAGATCATCAAAATTTAAATGTTTTTTTCGTAGCAAATCCTTCTGCAGTTATTTCTGCAGTGCAATTGTTGAATTATGCTAAAGACCGAGTTTTTTTATTGTATCAAGAAAGAAAGCAGTAGGATTGATTTATTATAAGTATTAAATAATCCATTGGTTTATATATTTTATAACTTCAATTATTTATCACTATTATTGTTTATAGCTATTATTGTTTATAGCTATCTCTACTATCATAATTAATACCGATTTATCTCTTTTACTATCAAAATACTTAAAATAGGGTACTTGCTATCATATTTTATGTCTAAAATCAACCTTCTTTCGGAAGAAATCATCAATAAGATTGCTGCAGGAGAAGTAATTGAACGTCCAGCTGCAGTAGTTAAAGAACTTATAGAAAATTCTTTAGATGCTAAAGCTAGAAAAATTTTTGTAACTATTGAAGGCTTTGGACAGAAGTTAATCAGTGTAGCTGATGATGGCTTAGGTATGGAGGAAGAAGATGCTAAATTAGCCATCTTGAGACATGCGACTAGTAAAATCAATTCTGCCGAAGATTTGTTTTCTATTAACACTTTAGGTTTTAGGGGAGAGGCTTTGGCTAGTATTGCAGCCGTGTCGAATTTAACTATTTTTACCTTGCCAAGAGGTAGGCTGGATGGATTTCAGTTAGTTGTAGAAGGCGGGAATGTCATCAAATCCGGCCCGGGAGCGGCAAACTATGGTACGGTAATGGAAGTTAGAAATTTATTCTTTAATACTCCTGCTAGAAAGAAGTTTTTAAAAAGTGAAGTAGTAGAATTAAAACATATTGTCGATATAGTTGAAAGGTATGCTCTAATCAATCAAAAAGTACATTTTAGGTTAGCCAATGAAGGAAAAGTATTGATAGATTCACCATCCGCAAATAGTTGGAAAGATAAAATCTCTACAATATATGGTACTGCTTTGGCTAAAGATTTACTTGAGATAAATTATGAAGAAGAAGCTATAAAAATTACTGGTTTTATTGCTAAACCTTATCAAGCCAGAAATGATAAAAATTTTCAATCCCTTTATGTTAATGGGCGGTGGATAAAAAATGAAGAGCTATCAAAAGCTATCTATGATGCATATCATTCTCTGCTGTTTGTACACAAACATCCTGTGTTAGTTCTTAATTTAGATATAGATTCTACAAAAGTTGATGTTAATGTTCATCCTACTAAAGAGCTAGTTAAATTTGAGCAAAAAGCCTTGGTAAATAGAGCTCTATTTACGGCAATTAAAGACACTCTTTTGAAAAATAATCTTATCCCCAAGATGAATCTGAATGTTGAACAACAACTGGGATTAAACTCAGCTGTTAGTTTAAATTCAACTACATCTAGCCTCTCCAATTTTAATGAATCTATATTAAATAATCATTCCTTAAATGATCTCTCATTGAATCATTCTTCATTAAATAATCCTGTTAATCAGCTAAATGTTCCAGAAAAATCTTCTTTAAATGTTAATAATTTATCTTCAAATAATTCTCTCACAGATGGTTATGCTCCATCTAAGACTAATTCTAACTTCACTATCAAAGAAAATGAAAGTGAATTTAAAATTGAAAGTGAATCCGAAAAACAGCTGTTAGATATTGCTCATGGTTCACTTATTTCTTCTAATGGCTTTTCTAAATCCTCAATATTTTCTACTAACTCTTCTACTACAAGTTCTTCTACACCAATTTCTTCTATGCCAGAGCTGGATTCTTCTGTTAGTCCATCTATCTCTTCTTTTAGTTATAAAAGCTCCTCTCCAGAAAAAATACCAGAGATGCGTCTTATTGGACAAGTTAGAAAAACTTTTTTTCTAGCTGAGATAGAAGATGGTATTCTTTTGATTGATCAACATGTGGTACAAGAGAGAATTCTTTATGAGAAATTTATGGAGCAATATTTGAATAAAAAAATTGCTGTGCAAAGTTTGTTGCAGGGGGAAATGCTTGAATTTAGCGCTGTAGAAAAAGTTTCTTTTAAAGATAATAAAGAAAATTTAGAAAAGTTAGGCTTTATTATTGAAGAATTTGGGGAGCGTACTTTTTTATTGAAATCAGTCCCTGCTGTTTTAGGTAGAACGCAGCCTAAAGAATTGTTCTTAGAGGCTTTAGGCGCCCTTTCGCAGGGGTATAATCGTTTAGAAGAAATTCAAGAAGAGATAATCACTAGAATGGCCTGTCGCGCTTCAGTTAAAGCTGGAGATTATTTGAGTTTAGTTGAAATGAAAAAGCTATTGGAAGAATTAGCTAAAGCCAAGCTGCCCTATACCTGTCCGCATGGTAGAAGTGTGTTAATTAAAGTTAGTTTTGATGAATTGGAAAAGAAGTTTAAAAGAAAAGGATAAATAAGTGATTAAATAAATGCTCAGGATGGTTTTGTGTTTACAAATTTTTGTATGGTTTATTTAGTTCTTAAGTTTTTAATATATGCTGCTTTGACCATTTCTTTGACTAATTCCAATTCAAATGGTTTAGATATATAATCAGCCCCTAACCTTCTAGCTTTTTCAATTTCGTCTGGTTGACAAGAGGCAATAAGTAAGGTGCTTACCCCCCTATATCTATTGGCAATATGCGTCAAAACATCTAGGCCACTTAGACCTGGCATATTCATATCAGTGGTGACTACAGTTAAATCTGGATTAGCATCATAAAGACTAATACCTTCAATTCCATTATTAGCAGTAAGTACTTCGTAATTTTTTTGAAGTGAGCGGCGTAAAATTCGCAGGATTGGTTCTTCATCATCGATACAAAGAATCTTTGATTTTTCAACTATTGTTAAATCTATCATTTAGTCTTACTTATTAGTGGTTATTTATAAAATTATGCTTGAAAAAGAAAAATAAACCTAAAATAAACCTATTGTAAATCATAACTTTTTAGTTCTGTATTGCTTCTTGCAGCGTGAAAGCGTTCGTAACGCTCATAGGCTTGAGAAGCAAAGTCTGCAACTTTAAAAGGTCTATGTAAGAAATCAGCACCAAGTTCTAAAGCTAGATTGGGTAATTTTGGATCTGGATAATCAGTAGTTAAAAGGCGATAAACTTGCTCTTCAGATCTACTTTCTCTCAAAAGAGAATTTAATATAGTTAAAAATGTCAATCCGTCTAATCCAGGCATTCTGTAATCGGATAATATAGCTGAATATTTTCCTGGTTCTTTATGAATTCTGGCAAGAGCTGTTTCTGCACTAGGTTCTAATGTAATATCTATTGAATCTCCAAACTTGTGTTGCAAAGCAATTCCATACATCATTCTTTGCATAGGCTCATAATCTATATACATTATATGTTTTTTTGTCATCAAAGGGCATTTTCAGGCAAGTAGTATATAAATGTATGCTTTTGTGAATGATTTGTCTGTTTTCTAATGTCAGAAAGTGCTAACTATTTATCTTAATTCTAATCTAATTCTATCTAATCTTATCCCATCCTATCTAAAATGTCATGGGCATTTGCCGTATTAAGATAACTCAAGAATGAGCTGTTTTTCTTATCCAAGAGAATTTTCGATTTAATTAAGCTTTTTTCGTTATTACTTATTCTGGCTAATTGATCAACTAAAATCAATCCGTAAGGATAGCCTAAAAAAGTTGAATCCGAACAGTTATCTAAAAGACAAGGCAAAACTGATTGATTTCCCGAGAAGCGAAAAACATGTTGTGCTCGAGAGCTTAGATTTACAAATGAATTGTTTTCATCTAGAGAATAGGACCAACAGCCTGAAGGCGCTCTTTCTTTCAAGAAAGCATTGGGGCTGTTGCCATTAATGGTAAATAAATTTGAAGTTTTAGCTAAAGCAGAAGTGTGGGTGGGTAACCTGGAGATGTATTTATCTTCATTTTTGTAAGTAGATTCTAAATTACCATCTAAAACTATGAAGTCTGGCTTTTTGGATGATATCGACTCAATATTTATAGCTAAAGACAGCTCAGCAAACCTGCGGGCTTGAGAGGCAATTTTACTAGGCGCAGCTCTTTCTAGGCCCTGGCGTATAGTTTCATCGCGTGAAGAAACAAATAAATCGGATTCATCGATTAATTTATCTCCAAATATCTTACTTTGGAAGTAAACTTCTTCGTTTTGGACAGTACTAGTAGTCAAGAGAAAAAATTCTTTTTTGTGAGAAAATTTCTTTTTATTGTTGTTGAAACAAATTGCAGCTACTCTAATGAAACTTAAGCTAAAATTTCCTGCTTTAAGTATTTCCGCTTCTCCGCCATCGATAAAACAGATGCTCTTGTATGCTTCTGCTAATTGTGGTGTTAATATCTGAAAATTATCTTTTTTTAATTCAATTAATTTATTGTTAAATAATATTTGGTCTTCTTTTGGATATTTTTGAATTATGACTCTTAAATATTCGGTTATTAGAGGAATTATTTTCATAATTTACCTTTTTAAATCTTATAAAGAATAAAAAAGCCCTTGGGGAGATTTGAACTCCCGGCCTCGTCCTTTCTGTCACTTCGTTCCGAACATTTCGTTAACGAAATGTACCAAGGACGCGCTCCAACCACTAAGCTACAAGGGCAGTGAATATATGCTTAAACTAGAGAAAAATGGGTTTTCTTTTTAAAATCTTCTTTTTCAAATGATATGTTTCATTGTAATTTATATCCAGTATGCCTACTTATGAAAAAGAAGAGTCAAAATTTGATTTAGATAAATTTAAATCTATAATTGTGCCTTATTTTACAATCAAATTTTTAAAATATTTGGTTTTCTTCTATCTTATAGTTCTCTATTGACTCATTATCTTGACCTAAAGTGAACCAGCCTTTTAGCTGTTTTCCTTGAAGAAGCAGGGGCAGCCAATATTTATCATCCTGCCACATTTGTGAAAATGGGATATCTTCATATTTATACCATGCAGGGCTCATCTCTTCGCTTTCTTTTGGATTGCCTTGCCATTTTTTGGCTATAAAAACATAAACAGTTTGATTCCACTCGGGTTTAGCAGAGAATGTGAAATATAACTCTGCCACCTTGGACAAATTTTTAGGTTGGATAGTTATATTCGCTTCTTCGTAAAATTCCCGCAAAGCTGCTTCTTCGATAGTCTCTTGTTCTCCTATTTTGCCGCCAAAACCGTTGTATTTTCCAGCTCCAAATCCACGTTTTTTAAGACCTAAAAGTACTTTTTTTTCTGATTCATTAATTAGAAAGCATAAAGTGGCATTTTTCATAACTATTTTAAAATTAATAAGTATTGATAATGTTTGTGGTGCTGGGGAATATTTAAATAAAAAATAGTTTAGATAACTTAATGGAAATTAAGAATTTAAAATACGATAACTTTCCATTAAGAGGTAAAGTTGGAGAATTGATTGCTAAATCTCATATTCCTTATTCTTCTAGGGTTGATGAACTTAGTCCTAGTTATTTTTATAAAGAATTCTCTTTTGGTATTCTTCCTGAAAAAATAAGAGACTTTTTAATTAAATATAGGAAGAGTTTTGATTTGTTTAGATTTGTGGTTTCAGAAGATGGATACCTATTAAAAGAAATAGAAATTTATGAAGTAAAAACACAAGTAGAAGGAAGAAACCATTTACCCGCTATTACAAATAAAAGTCTTTTTGTTTATAACCAAGCACAAATATTGGGAATAAAAGCTAAAACAGTTCTGATTATCTTTTTTGACAATTGGCATTATAATATTAGCGTAAATGAGTTTGATTCAAAAAGTTTTGAATTAAATGATGGAAATAAAAAACAGTACAATTTCTAGATTTTTTAGAGAAAAGAAATGTTTTACTAAATAAATAACACTTCAAATCCCTCCCTCACTTACTAAGATTAATAAATTAATCTCCAATAAACAATCTAAGAAAAATGAATGCCGGGGAAGGGATTTGAACCCCCGAATCCACTAAGGAACAGGATGACTTCTCCCATTCTCAGGGTTGCTTAAGTCCTGCGCATTTGGCCAGGCTTTGCTACCCCGGCAATATTATTTATTTAGGCCAAATTATAGCTATAGAAAAATAAGCCATTTATAAAATCTTCTAATAATATTTTCTAATAATATTTTCTATATATAATAAGAGAAAAAGATATTTTATTAAATAGTAATATACATTAAGCTAGTTTTAGTTAATTTTTGTTACGATTTATAAAAAACATAACTATTTGTGTTATTATTTATGTTTTTTTAGTAAAACTATTTTTTATCACTAGGCGTTGGATGTAGAAAGCCGTATATTTTTCCTACCGCTCCGCCATCTCTTAGATCAGATAAAGTTTCGTTGTCCAAAGAAAATACTCCAAGATCATTCATCAAAGAAGCTAATGAATGAAAATAGTTTCTCATTGCTGTTGCCTGTTCTTCATCAAGATGACTAAATAAAAAAGGGATTTGTGATACTGTTTTAAATAATTCTTGCGAGTAATTTTTCTTAGATTCAAGTAAATTTTCTACACTATAATTTTTTAATTTTCCTATAAGATGTGCTAGGTGGTCTGGTTTATATCTCCTATAAGTGGCATGAAGATGTATCCCTTCTTCAATAGAGTTGGCAAAAAAGTTCAGCATAAACTCTGCATATTGCGCATTATTAAAATTGCCGGCCTTTATTAGGAATTTATAAGTCTCTTCTGCATTTAAACTATCTATATGATTTATGCCTTTTTTTTCAAATCTATAAGGCTTATATACATTTTTTGTATAAATGTTCTTATAGGCTAGATAATAGGTTATTAAGCCTATTAGATAGCTGCTGCTCTCAGGCACAGAGATATTATCAACACCACCCATAAACAAAGAAGTTAAATCTCTAGTCTCAGAATGTAGCCCAAATTTTTCTAAATCAATTACAGTACTTGGTGTAGTTAATCCTACTTCTAGTGTCATTGCTGGATAAAATATATTTCTAGGATTATAATCTCCATGAGCATAACGATTAGGACGTAAGAAAGCTTTCTTTTTAATGCTCATGATATCTTTAACTCTATTTTGTAAATCTATGCCCTTATCTTTTAATATGCTTACAACTCGTTCATATTCGTAAGTTTCGACTTCTGCTGGAATTAATTCTTTGTTGTTAAAAGACAAACGAGCAAGATAACTAATAAAATGTTGATTATAAAGGCGGTGATCTAATTCTTCCTCTTGTTGCGGCAGATCTATTGCTCTCATTCTTTTAGAATTAACTATACTATCAAAACGAGCTAGATTTTTTACTGCACCTTGTAAAATATCTCTTTTTTTCTTCAAAATATTTTCTTTATCTTCTTTTTTTTCATGTAATTCGTTTGAGATATCACTTAAAACGTCATCTAAAGTTCTGCCTTCTAAGAACTTCATGAGATAAACATTTTTACTTCTGATTGTTCCTAATGGTTTTGGTACTATATTAGTACTTGCTTTATAAATTAGTTTTTCAGCTCTCTCTTGTCTTTGAAGCATTATCTCCGGTCTTTTTTCTTGTAAATAAGCTAATTCTTGTCCTTCTCTATAGGGTACTATAAAACGTTTAGCGATTATCTTTTCTTTTTTATTCCAACCTTTTTTTTCATCACCAGAAAGAAGAAGAACATATAAATCAGAATGATCACTTCTTATTTTTTCACGTTCTAAAACTACATCCGTGAAGGTACTTATTTTTTTAGTGCCAAGTATTTCTTTTAGTTCTTCGGCAGTAAATGGAATTTCTTCTGGAAATCTAAGAGGCATGGTTCTAAAGAAAAATGGGCTTTTCTTTATAAACTTTATGACTCTTTTACTATTTTTCAATAGTTAAACTATCAGTAGTTAAACCCTTGGTAGACTAAACGACCTAAATTATGAGTGTAACTTACTAGGCGTCTTATTCTTGCTACAAGGAGCTGATAATTCTCGATCTTGATGTTATCTTTTTCAATTTTATCAATCTCCAGATGAAACTGATGCCTTTTGCTAGATAATTCTAACGCTTTTTCAACATTTTGCGAATTAACAGATTTAATGGTTTCTAAATAATAATCATTAAGTCTTTCTAACAAGTTTCTTAGAGACGATTTTTCTTTTTCAGATATCTTTAATTTATGAGCAAAACGGGCAGTTCTTCTAACTTCATCAGCAATGCCTTCTAAGTAATATCCAACTAAATAAAAATTAAATAGTTGAATGGGGTTATGATTTAAATTTTTAATAGCTTTGAAAGGATTATCTAAATTATAATAAATGGTCCTATAAAGTAGAAAGAAGAGACGGTTGACATCTTTATCCCTATCGTTAATGTTAAAATAGTTTTTTTCCGTAAATTCAGTACAGCATTCTTTAAACATAGCTCTAGTAATTATATCCATTTTACTGATTAATTCTTTAACAGAAACCTTATCCATGTCTAGAAAATCCTTTGCGACGATGGAATTAGAAGTTACTTCCATTATTTCCAGAGCAATTAAATCATGAAATATTTGTTGTAACTTACTAATATTAGTTCGAACATCATCACCTTTTAAAACAATAGTCCTAAAATTTAAGATATATGATGAATAAACTTCTCTTTTTATCTGCTCTATATCTTTATTAGTTATATTAATGGTTCTTTCTTTTTCTACCGGAATTAGAGATTCTTCTTCTTTCTTTTTAATAACCAGATTATTGCCTTCATCTTCAAAGTGAATTAAATCACCCTTCTTTAATTTATTCTGTTTGATCCAGCTTTTTGGTAGAGAGACAACAAAACTACTTTTTCCAAATGAGATTAATTTTCTATATTCCATTTTTACCCCCGTAAAAACCATATACTTGTTATATACTATCTAGCAAAGGTATATATATTTAAATGTTTTGTAATAGAATTATTCTAACTATTAGTTAGTTGACTTTAGTTTTGGTAAAGGGGGCAAAAAATAGGGGGTGGCGAAAATGTACAATGGGGATAATAAAGGATCAGTTAAGTTTTGTGAAGAAGAGGAAGAGACGATTTATTCAAGAAAGAAGCGGGAAATTTTAATGGATGAAGAAGGTTTGACCAGTGCAGAAGATGGTTTTATGGATGGTTATGAAAATAGTCTGAGTTTTATGGATGAGGATGATTTTTTAAATTTTGATGAAGAGCAGACTGTTTAGACTTAAGTAGTGCTTAACCTAATTGTTAAATAAGAGATTAACCTAAATCGTATTATCTTTAAGAGGATTAATCTAAATGGCCATAAAACAACTATTGGGCATTGAAAATTCTTCCCTTACAGATATGGAGATTATGGAAAAGTTAGAAGAAGCACAACGTCGAGGTTGGAGAGTTTTAGAACTTCCCATTAACAATGGTAGTAGTTTAAAAAAGAAAATATATCTCAGTGGTATTGAGGAAAAAGGAGTAATGAAAGATAATGGTTATGCGTATTATGGTTAAAGTGTAAGTTTCGAAACAGAAAAGTCTTTAAATACAATTTTTTTAATATCTAATAATGGATATTTTAGAACTGTTTACTAAAAGCTTGAAAAATACTTTTAAAGAGATTAAAAATCATAAGCTAACTTTTCTGTTATTATTTATTGGACAACTACTTTTTTTAGTGGCTGTCTTTTATTTGATATTTGTACATATGAAAGATGTTATGGTTAGTTATCAGGGTCTGACAGCTTCTTTACCTGGATTAGAACAAATAGGTAGTATGCAGCCTTATTTAGAACAAAATCAACTTCCTGCTGAATCAGTTGAGGCTATGTTAGCTTTACAGTCTAGTATTTCTTCATTGAAGAAAAGCTTATTTTCTTTAGCTGGCTGGTTGATTTTTGCTTTTATCTTGGGTGAAGGCAGATTGTGGCTTACTGCACAGCATTTGTTAGTAAAAGCTTCATGGAAAGGATGGTTGGAAAGAACTTTAAAATTTTTATTTTTGAGTACTATCTTTTTAGGCAGTTTAATTTTGATAGCTTGGGTTTATTTTAAATCTTATATCTCAATCTTTAGTTTTAATCTTGGGGCATTGCCTTCTAATAGTTCTGATCTATTATGGGTGTTAGTATTAATATTATTTTACTTTTTCATTACAGGTGTGGCTTTTATTAATATTCAAGGATGGAAAAGATTTTTTACAATTTGGCTCAATTCATCTGTTAAAAAAATGTGGTATTTATTTCCAGCATATCTTCTGTTTAACCTTCTGATTTTTGGTTTTTTGATGCTTTGTTATAAAGCTGCAGAAGTGGAAGCTAATTTTTGGTGGGCTTTACTTCTAGTTTTGTCGTTTCCCCTATTACTTAGTTTCTTAAGGGTGTTTTGGCTAACTGTAGTTCAAGATGTAGCTGGTGATAGAATCAAAAAATAATAGCAATTAAAATAATAATAATAATAATTTAAGATAAATTAAATCAGAAAACTTTGGTGTAAATATTGGTAATAACATCTAAATCTAAAAAAATAATCATTATTGACACTAGTTCTTTGCTTTCCGCCGTAGAATGGAAAATTGACTTATTTAGTCAGTTAGAAAAAGTTTGTGATTTTTCCTATCAAACAGCGGTTCTGCAGGCCAGCTTAGACGAACTAGAAAGAATAAAATCAACTGCTGATGGAAAAGAGAAAGCTGCTGCTAGATTGGTACTTGGTATTTTGAAAGATAAATTGAAGAATAAGCTTATTTTAATTTTGCCACATAGTGGTTATGTAGATGACTTATTAGTTGAGAAATCACGTGAAGGGGCTGTTATTCTAACACAGGATATGCAGTTGAAAAAGAGACTAATTAAACCATATTTGACTATTAGACAGAAGAAAATGTTGATGATGGTTGAGTGAGTATAGACCTTCTCTCTTGTTTGATTTCTCAAAACAATACATAAAGCTCCCGTAACGTTTAAAAACCTCTCCCTATAACCTAGGCCACAATGGCTATAGAATGGGAAAAGACTGAGCGAAAGTGGCAAAAAGCTTGGGAAAAAGCGGAATTAGGAAAAGCTAAAGTTCATAAGAACAAAGAAAAGTTCATGATGATTTTTGCTTATCCTGGTATTTCTGGTTATTTGCACGTAGGTCATATGCGTGGTTTTTCTTATACCGATGCTATTTGCCGTTATGAACGTCTACAAGGCAAGGAAGTTTTATTTCCCGTAGGCACGCACGCTTCGGGCAATCAAGCAATTGCTTTTGGAAACAAAGTTAAGAACAAAGATGCAGATTGGATGAATTATTTACGTAACAATGGCTGCAGCGAAGAAAAAATTGCAGAGTTAGAAAGCGCCGATAAAGTTATTTCTTATTTTAATGAAGTCTATTTGAAAGAATACTGGCAGAAATTTGGTTTTTTGTGCGATTGGGAACGTTTTACTTGTACCACTTATGAAGATTACGGGAAATTTATCGACTGGCAATTTCGTAAGTTAATGCAGAAGAATTTATTAGTGCAAAAGCCTTATTTTGCTACAGCTTGTGTTAAATGCGGACCTGTTGCTGTAGACCCTTCTGAAACGGATATTTCCAAAGGCGGAAATGCAGAAAAGCAGGAATTTACTTTATTAAAATTTAAATGCGGCGATGATTATTTAGTTGCAGCTACTTTACGTCCAGAAACAGTCTATGGTCAGACTAATTTGTGGATTAATCCTCAAGCTGAATATGTTAGAGTTGATGTTTCTGGAGAAAAATGGATAGTTAGCTTGGAAGCTGCAGAAAAATTAAGTTATCAAAAAGAGAATGTTATTGTAGGAGAAACTATCAAAGTTGCAGAACTGGTTGGTAAGTTGGTCTTAGCTCCAGGAATTAGCAGGGAGATTCCTGTTTATCCTGCTTCTTTTTGTGATCCTAAATTTGGAACAGGTATTGTAACTTCCGTTCCTAGTGATGCTCCTTATGATTATGTGGCACTTAAAGTCTTACAGGAAAATACTGCAGAGTTAGAAAAATATGGTTTGAAAACAGAGACAGTTAAAGCACTGCAATTGATTCCTATTATTGTTACCAAAGGTTATGGTGATTATCCGGCTAAAGAAATAGTCGATAAAATGGGTATAACTTCTTTAGATGATCCAAAACTAGAAGAAGCTACTAAAGAAATTTACAAAGCCGGTTATCATACTGGTGTGATGATGCAAAATTGCGGCAAGTATGCTGGCAAAAAAGTAGAAGAAGCTAAAGAGTTGATGAAAGCAGAACTGCTTGAAAAGAAAGAAGCAGATATATTACATGATTTAAGTGAAGAAGTTATTTGTCGTTGTGGAAATAAAGTAATAATTAAAAAGATTGATGACCAATGGTTTATACGTTATTCTAATCAAGAGTTAACTGAAAGAAGCAAGGAACAAGCTAAAGAAATGCGTATCTTTCCCGAAGAATATTATGAAAATATGCCCGGAGTTTTAGAATGGTTCAATGATCGAGCCTGTGCCAGATTGGGAAATTGGCTCGGCAGTAAGCTTCCGTTTGATAATAAATGGACTATTGAGCCTATCAGTGATTCAACTTTGTATCCAGCTTATTATATTGTTTCTAAATTTATCAATAATAAATATTTGTCTAAAGAAGAATTGACAGAAGAGTTTTTTGATTATGTTTTTCTAAGTAAAGGCGCTGGGATTGAGAAGTGGAAACCTGTAAAAGAAGAGTTTGATTATTTTTATCCTCTTGATATGAATCTTGGTGGAAAAGAGCATAAGACTGTGCATTTCCCTGTTTTCTTGATGAATCATGTAGCTATTTTGCCAGAAGAGAAATGGCCCAGAGGAATATTTGTTAATTGGTGGGTTACGGGCAAGGGCAGCAAAATCTCTAAGAGTAAAGGCGGAGCTGAGCCAATTCCTCAAGCTGTACAGAAATATGGTGTAGATGCCATGCGTTTGTATTATGCTCATATTGGATCTCCTCATGTTGATGTGGTTTGGGAAGAAGAAGTTGTATTCAATTACAAAAGTGCTTTAGAACGTATTGTTCTTTTAGTTGAGGAAATGAAAGAATTAAAAAGCAAAGAATCTCTACTAGATGATTGGCTGCTTTCTCGTGTGCATACACATTTACATTCTATTGAAGAATCCATGAAGCAATATGGCCTTAGAGAGTTAGCTTCTACTACTTACTTTAGTTTTTACGATGACTTGCGTTGGTATGTACGTCGAGGTGGAGCGAGTAAGAAAGTAATTGTTAGTGTATTGGATATTTGGTGTAAATTATTGAATCCAATTACTCCACACTTAAGTGAAGAGTTGAACTCTAGTTCAGAGTTAGTTTCTTCTTCCTCTTGGCCAATAGTTGACAAAAGTTTAATCAGTCGTAAGGCTGAAGCTGGAGAAGATTTAGTTAAAGATACAGTTGAAAGTATGCGCAAAGTTTTGAAATTAGCTAAGTTAGAAAAAGCTCAAAAATTTACTATATTTATAGCAGAAAGCTGGTTATATGAACTTTATAGTTTATTGTCTAGGGAGATTAAAGTCACGCGTAATATCGGTGAGATTATGAGAAAAGTTTTAGAGCAAGGCACTGAAGGCTTAAAAGGCCGAGATTTGAACAAAATAATACCTGCTTTACTAAAAGACACTAGTAAATTGCCTGAATTTGTCATCTCCCAAGAAGAAGAGATTCAAGTAATGGTTGAAGCTAAAGAGTTTTTAGAGAAAGAATTTGGCTGCGAAGTTTTAGTTTTATCTGGTGAAGGCAGTTCTGAGGAGAAGGCTAAGCAAGCTCGGCCGGGAAAGGTTGGGGTTTTAGTAGAGTAAAGTTAAGGAAAATTTATAAACCCCCCTCTTTTCAGCTATAAAATAAAGATTTTGAGGGTGATTAATATGACTATTGTGAAAATAAATTTGCACAAACTAAGTGCAGAAAGAAATTTAAACTCTACAGCAGGACAAGTTAGAATTAATAGTAATGTTTCTTTGAAAGATGTAGAAGAGTTAAGCTTTGCTGCTGATGGCAAGAAAGGCTTGAAATTTACATTTTTCTTCAGTTGCGCTTATGAACCAGATTTAGGTAAGATTGAAGTAGAAGGTCAAGTTCTTTATGTAGATGAAGAAAAGAAAGTTGAATCTGTCAAGAAAGGCTGGGACAAAGATAAAAAAGTTCCTGTTGATTTGATGGAGCAAATTATTAATGCTGCTTTACATAAAGGTAATATCCAAGCTATCAAGATTAGTGAAGAAGTTAGCTTACCAAGTCCTTTACCTTTGCCAAAATTAACTCGTGGCACTCCTGAAAAAGCTCCTGAGAAATCAGATAAGAAGAAGTAGGGCTTTTTTTCGTTTTTTATTCTTTTTTTATGAAGTTTTATTATAGTTTCTTTATGCAAAAAATTTCGCATGGTGTATGTCAGAAACAGTGTTTCTGATCACATTAGAAATGCCTTGCATTTCAAATGAAACCACGCTATCTATGGCGAAATTTTTGCATCCTAAAAATGCTGGGTTTAGAAAGCACCTTTTTTCAAACCACGTGCTTTAGCACGGGGTGAGGTGCTTTCCCGCATTTTTATGATTTTGTATTAATTTAATAAAATCCACAGAATTTTCCACCGGTCTCGGACCGGTGGCGAAAAATGCCACCAGTCACGGGGAAAATTCTGGGAGTCCAAAGGAAAGCGGCCGAGCGAAGCGAGCATGCCACCGGTCTTTGACCGGTGGTGCCGCTTTCCTTTTTGACATTAGGTTTAGAATCTTAACCAATCGTAATATACCTATAAACTGAATTATGAGATTTCTCATTTTCAGCCGTTATTTTCACTACATAATCTCCCGCATAAGAATCTTCTGGCAGTTCAATTTGCATGATATTGTTAGTTGTTGAAATTTTAATACCTAAATCTTGAATCATCACGGTAATTTGGTCAGCTTTTTTCGTGTCAACAACTATTTGAAGAATATCACCGGGTAAAAAATACTCGTCGTTCATCCTTGCGCTTAGGATTTTGACGTTATTATCTCTTGTTTTAATTTGTGGTTTGTTGTTTTCATTTTCTATTGGGTCAGTTTCTTCATCTGTGCCATCATCATTCTCATCATCTTCTGTTTGATCGTCATCTGTTTCATCATCGACTGGTTCATCTTCAAGATTCAATTTAAAGACGTGGATCACCGGTTCATATGAAACACCATATCTTCTTGAAATTGGAACCTGGATTTCTGCAACATAGAGATATCCACCTATTGGATCGTAAACAATATCTCCTAATTTTCGCCAAGAGGAGTCATCGTAATTTTTAATTAGATACTCATCTATGTCTAAGGATCCGTATGGCTGCACTTCCCAAGGGTTTATTTCTCCGCGGTAAGATTTGGCAAGATCATTAGGGTCGAAGAAAACCATCATGCCTTCTTTACGCTCGCCAATGTCTCCTTTGCCCCCAATGGAACTTTTTAAGCCAGCAAGAACATACGGATCAACACCTAAAATTTCTATGTTTTCATGGTACAAGGTTCCATCACCATAACCATACCAATACTGTCCTCGCGCTTTGTTGGATAGCATAACTATGGCTGATTTTTCTCCAGTTATCCAATCCGCGCCGCTCCACTCATCAGCGTAGTGGTGGCCATTAATTTCATATTGATAGTAACCATCTTGCCAAATAGAGTACTCGGTAACAACTTGTGAATTAATCATTTCTCCATCTTCTCCAGTCTGCGGCTGTCCAAAGACAACAAAAGTAGGTCCTTTACCACTCAAGGCTCCGGAGCGGTATGATCCAGTAATCATATACATCTGAGGTATATGTTCCAATCTCCATTGCTCGGGGATGGCAAACATATACCGTCCGTACTGGTAATTGAAAGCAGTATTTATGTCGCTTTCTAAGAACCAATTCCCCTGCTTATTAGTAAGATCTAAATCTGATGAGAAGAGGAATTTGTCCTGGCAAATTGGAACTTGGCTGCAAAATCTATAATCTGAAAACCACGAGTAGTACAACTTATTGTCAGCTGGAGAGTACGCAATATCCCCCTCAGGAATTTGTCCTGGATTATGCAATCCTACATTCACAAATGGGCGTAAAGTTGTAGCCAGAGGCAGTTCATTTACATTTTTACTTATTACTGGAGTTGGAATATCAATTTCAGATACGGCAAACAAATGCGCATTGGAACCAATTCCATACAACGATCCAGAGAAATCATCAGAGTTTGCAGGATCACCTTCTGGATAAAAAGTAAATCCATCGATGGCATAATTCCAATCTTCATTGGGCATACGAAATGCGCCTAGGTATTCAATATCTTCATGAGGGTTGATGAGGTTGTCGTTCTGAGAATAAGCAAGCGTAGTTGCCTGAGTTGATCCAAGAGAGATTTCTTTTCTATAATGAATGTTAATTAAGTTGTCTGGAGCAGCATCTTCATCTCTTCCGGGGATTTTAAATCCATACGATGCACCTATTTCGTAATGATAATTTTTGCTTGGCTCGAGATAATAATCGGTAAAGGTTGTAGGTGGAGGAAATCTTCTTTCCGAAGGTTGTTCAACTACATGTAAGGTTGTGCCAATTACTTCACCATCTCGGTAAATAATAAATCTCCTTACACACTCTCCAGCCTCATTTAAGCATCTTTCGGCTTCAGGATTCTCCCAGGATAAAGTCACACTTGAATCCGTGGTTTCTACAACTTCGATTGCAGCTGCAAAACTAGTAATAAGTAAAAGATAGAATAGAGGTAATAGGATTTTTTTCATCAGCGTTCCAATCAACTACCTCTTAGTAAGGGTTAGAATTAGGTTTATATTTAAATGTTTTGAACTATATTTCTTATTATCTATTTTGGAGTTATATTAACTAAACATATGCTTCTGTTTTCTGATATAGCAAATGTGTTAAGTATCCAAATATATTCATCACACATTTGCTATTAGTAATTGTGAACAAACGTTCGGAAATATTTCACAATTACTATACACAAGACTTTTAAAGAGTAGGTTAATCGGAAAAAATATGGATTTCACTAAAAATATTTATCGTCTGCCTTTTTCAGGTCGAGTGAATATTAAACCTGCACCATTTCATTTCGAATCAAATTGGCAAAGATCGGCTGCAGACTTTGCTTTAAGAGAAGGAACCCCTATTCGAGCAGCTTTAGATGGAATTGTGACGCAAGTTATCGATGGATTTGGTCCAGGAGGACCTGATAAATCTTTTTTAAGCCAGTGTAATCTAGTCATAATTGGCCATCCTCATAGTGAATATTCTACTTATGTGCATTTAAAGAAAGGTTGTCTGGTGCGAGAAGGAGAAGAAGTATCTGCCGGTAAAGTAATTGGTTATTCTGGTCGATCAGGATATAGCACTTATTCTCATTTGCACTTTGCTGTTATTAGAAATCAAAAGACAATTCCTACACAATTTAAGCTTAAAGAAGAAATTTATACTTTAGTATCGCCAAGAGAATAATATACTTAAAATTCCATTTAATTTCTTACTTGTCATAACTCATTAGTGAGCATCATAGGAAGGTTTATAAATAGGGCTTTTTCTGATGGATAATATGGCTATTTTATATCGTTTACAAAAAGGAAAATCAACCACACCAGAAGAACTAGTTAGTACTTTGGGTGTAGGTGGTTTAACTATTACCCAATCTAGGATTTCAGTTAGAAGAGATGGCGGATATCTTTATGATGTTTTAGGCGTAATTGATCATGATTTTCGTCAATATGACATTATGTTTAGAGATCAGAGTAATCCATTAACCAATGCTTATAATTCTGATTTGATTGATTTAGTAAGAGCAGCAAAGATGGATGGATTTTTAAAATTTACAGAAACTAAAAATGATATTGCTCCAGGCGTTATTCCACTTTCAGCAGAGCTTGGTGTTGAAGCTAATATTTATTTTTTAAGAACAATAGCAAAAGGACTTAAAAAAAATCATCCTCATATGGCAAGAGTAAATCTAGCCTGTTTTCTAAATGATCGTAACAACTATTTATTTGAAATAGTTTAGGTAAAAATTATGGCAAACACAATAACATTAAAAGGACACAATATTACACCATTACTAATTAGAGATTCTTACGATCGTCGAGCAGTAGGGTATAGAAATAGTATTTATGAAACTTTAAAGTTAATCGGTTTCAAGAAAGATGATATCGATATGAAAGAAGATATTAATGCCTACAGATTTGCTCCAGCTTCTGTTGCTTTTTATATCGATGGACATCGATTATATTATAGTTACAAATTGGCTAAAAAGTATGTGGAAAATCTGTATATAGTCTTTAAAGTTATTGATTTAGAAGTTAAAGCAGTTTTGTCTGGCGAGAAGACCATGCGTGAGTTTATTGCTACTTTTACTGAAGATAAAGATGTAGAAGGTGAACGTAAAGAAGCAAGACGCTTGTTAGGTTTAGCTGATGATGTCACTGATATGAATGTAATTAATGCAAAATATAAAGAATTAGCTAAAAGTAATCATCCAGATATGAATGGCGGCAATCAAGAAAAGTTCAAAGCTATAAATAACGCACATAAAGTCTTGAAGAGAGAATTGGAGTAAGGTTAAATTTAAATAGTACTCCTAAAATTTAATTAAAATGCAAGAAACTTTCACTGAAAAGCACCAACCTCTGTTTATGGGATTGGCTAAATTATTAGGTTATAATCCATTTATACCAACTTATGTTGTGCCTCCAGAGCCATCTAAATTGGTACAAATTCTAGAAACTCCAGAAAGACTTGAAGAAGGACCAATTGTTCAACTTCGATATCATGGTTTTATGGACTACTTTCATATTGGTTTGCATTTTGTATTTCCCTCTGCTGATAAGCCTCTAGTATTGGATGTAGCAAATAAAAGATATAATGGAATAAAAACACCAGAAGTGAGATTTTACTTTGCACCAAATTTAAACAATAGTAATTCACAAGTTTTGCCAGATTCTTCTATTTTTGGAGGAGTTGGTTTTGGCGCAGGAGCTTATGTTGGTGCAAAAGTTACAGCATTTTTAGGAGATGATAAAGTTGAAGTATTAGCTAAGGAAAATTCTAAGATATATAAAGTTCCTGCAGATGGGGCTGTAGAAGATATTGTTCAAGCATTAGTCAATAATTATCTTACACCACCAAGTTGGACTGAAGATATCAGTGCTTTCCAATTAGGTGAAGCAGGTAGAGAAGTATTGACTGGTTATATTAACAAGCATCTTAAAAGTCATTTATCTTACTGTTCTTAAAATATTATTATTCTCCCCCATCAAAATCCTTATAAACTTTCACTAAATCACCAAACCCATGTACACGGTGATTGATGTTGAAACTACTGGGCTTTCTAAGTATTTTAATCATATTACGGAAATTGCCGCAGTTAAAATTAACAATGGGATAATTACAGAAAACTATCAAACTTTAGTCAATCCGCAAGTGAGAATACCTTCTTTTATCACGCAATTGACCGGTATCAATAACGAAATGGTCAAAGATGCGCCTACCATTAAAGAAGTCCTGCCTTCATTCAAACATTTCTTGCATGATGATGTCTTTGTAGCTCATAATGCTACCTTTGACTTTGGTTTCTTAGACCACAATCTTAAACTTCATCATGACCAAAATATCTTAAATCATAGATTGTGTACGAAAAAACTAGCTAATCGTTTATTGCCACACCTCTCACGTAAACGTCTGCAAGACCTCTGTCAGCATTTTAATATTAATAACGTCCAAGCACACAGAGCTTTGGGAGATGCCCAAGCTACGGCTTTGGTTTTTAGCAATATGCTTAACATCTTGCATGAGAAAGGCATTTCTGAAGTAAAAGATGTTTTAAAGTTCGAAAGAACGCCGAGAAAGGTTTGAAAAGAGAAATATTTATATATTACTATATGTAATAGTGCTATTACTTTGGGTAATACTTATGGCTAGCGAGATAAAAATATTAAAATTGCTTTTAAGTAATAAAGAACTTAGGTTTTCTATTAAAAAGATAGCTGAAAGTCTAAAGATTAATTATAGGATAGCTTATGAAAAAGTATTATCTTTAGAAAAAGAAGAGTTTATTAAAATCACCATCGTTGGAAACTCCAAAGCTTGTGAATTTACAAATAAATTTAATCAAAAAGTCTTTGAAGCAGAATATGAAAGAAAAGAAGACTTATTCAAAAATAAGAACTTCTTGGTATTGCACAATCGCTTAGCCGAGCTTAAATTTCCATTTATAACACTTTTATTTGGTTCTCAAGCAAAAGGAACAGCTGACAAGCATTCAGATATAGATATATTGACTATTGGTGGAGATCAAAAAGAGATTAAAGCCATACTTTCTTTAGTGCCTGAAAAAATTCATTTAACTTCTCTTGCTTATGAAGATTTCATTCATATGGCTAAAAGTAAAGAATTTACCGTTGTTAGCGAAGCTATTAAAAATAATATCATACTAATTGGGATAGAAGAATATTATCGTCTGATGAAAAATGTTGCATAAAGAACGGATAAGAGAGGCGGAGAATAATGTTAAATCTTATTTAGAAGATGGTCTTCTCAAAAAAACAATAGTAGATGAACAAGTGATAAATGTTCTTTTAAAGAACGCCAAAGAGAGCTTAAGAGTTGCAGAAGAAGTGAGTCAGAAGAATCTCTCGGAACTATGGGTTATAGTATGCTCCTATTATTCAATGTATTATTATGCTAATGCAGTTCTGCTAAAACAAGGTTATAAACTAGGAGAAAAAATCGTTCATAAAGTTCTGCTGATGCTCTAATCGTTTATGTTAGAGGAAAACTTAAAGAATCACTAATTGAATACTATGAAGCAACCAAAGAAGAAGCTTTAAACCTTGCCGGTATGAAAGCTGATGCTCTAGTGGAATCATTTGATTTTGAAAGAAATAAAAGAAGCATCATCCAATATAGAACTATTGAAATGGAAAAGCATTCCAAAGCTATAACTTCTTTACAGAGAGCCAAAGAGTTTACCAGAGAAATGGAGAAATTGCTTCTTAACTAAACAAAGAAGAGCCACTCCAGTATTTGGCTTGCAATCGCAAAATGCGATACAATCAAAGAAGCTCCTTGGTGATTTTCTTCATTATGTTCTCACAAAACTATGGGTGAATAATCCTTCAAGTATCTTAAACAGTTATAACTATTTTAACTCTCAAGTAAACACTGTTACAAAATATTTATAACCTCTTAACTTAAAAAGATAAGTATGAGCAATGAAAATTATCGTTGGGGATATGCTTTCCTAAAATCGGATAGTAATTTAGATTCATCAGCTAGATTTGATCTTATGAGACAAGCCATTCAAATGTATTTAGATCACGAATCTAATAAAATTATCGAAGGAGAAAATTACGGTGGCACTCTAAAGATGAAAGGTTATGCTAGTCTGGGCAGCTTTGGCGGAGTTCGATTTGAAGGAAATTTTAATACAGAAAAAGGAAAAGCTAATTTATCTTTTTTAATAAGTGAGCAAACTTATGCAGGATTTGGCGATTTAGAACGCGATGCTAGTTTGTTGAATTAAATCTATTCTTTCTTTGCTACAAAGAATCCCTCTTTTTTTAAAAGACTAGGAAAAATACTAGAGTAATAAGCATTATAATAAAAAAGAGAGTCTATTTTATTTTTTAATTCTTTACGAGTAGGATCACTGCCCATATCAAATACCGCATTAATTCTTTCTCTAGCTTTATGTAGATAATTAATAGCAGATATTTGGTCTAGATGAATCTCTTGTTCTTCTGAACAACAAAAAATGAAACCAGCTTCTTGCAACATATTTTCAATTTCTTCTTTAGAGTATCTAGGAAGAATATCTGTATTATCTGGGAAAAATTTGTGTGGTACATTTAATTTATCCAATCTCATATCTTCTTCTATAATTACGTTATTAATAACATCACGAAGGGTTTTCTTGTTTGTAACCAATTTACAATTAAACAATAATTCTCCGTGTGGAGCCAAAAGCGAGTATATCTCACCTAAAGCTTTGATCGGACGTTCAAGAGAATTTAGTGCATTAGTTAGAATAATTTTGTGTGGCCCCATATCTCTAAAGTTTCTCATTAAATCATAAGTATAGCTTAATATATAGACATCAGCAGGGATAAATTCTATCTCTTTATCTTTGGTTAATCTTGAATCAAAAACTTCTCTAAAATAAGACTCTTCAACTGTTTCAATTCCAGTCAATTTTGTTCTTAAAGATATTGGATCCAAGATATTATGTTTAGCTTGATCAAGCATATCTTTAGAATTATCAGTTACATATAATTTTGCAAATGGTTTCTTTAAAATATGTTTTGTTGCTATACCTGTGCCTGCAGCTAGTTCTAGGACAATATCTGAAGGTTTAAATTCAGTTTTGTTAAGTAGTGTCTCAATCAAAGCAGCTTAAATATCAAATCTTCCACCAAATAGATTGTTGATTGTATGATGATATTGTTTAGGTACTCTTGTATTATAAACATCTAATAATTCATATTTCTTTGATAGAGCCATATAATCTCCACACCAGAACACCTAATATTTGGTCAAATATAATCTAATTATATAAAGATTAGCTCTTAAAATTACTTTACCACTACTTTAACCAAAGGCACCAACATCTCTTCTTGACTTAAACCACCATGATGACCAATTGATAAAGGGCTATCTTTAGTCACTTTAAACTCTCTAAAAGCATAATTTTCTTTCATTAAAAAGATATATTCACCGATTCTATCTCTAAAATTAAGATGCTCTTTACCTAAACCAAAGTAACCTAAATCAGCCAGATCTTTTGATTTAAACAAATCACCAGCATAACCTAAATTATGTTTCATATAATGCTCAAATTGCTGTCTTTTTTCAGTTTTTACTTCAAAAAATACTGCTCGTGGTTCACCTGCCATACGCTCTGATAAACATTCTTTAAGTTTAGCATGTTCTTCTAAGATGATAGTTTTTTCTTTGGTGGTTACAATCTGTCCGTGGTCGGCAGTAATTAAAATCAGACTGTTACTGCCTTTCAACTTCAAACTCAAATCAGATATTACTCTCTCTACTTCGCACAAATGCCGCAGTGTATGAACGCTGGTTTTTCCATATTCGTGTGAAAAATCATCAAATCCCGGCCAGTAGGCATAGATATATTTTTTATTTTTGCTGCTTACCACAGCCTGCCTAATCTTGCTGGAAAAACTTTTTAAATTAGTATAGCCCCAGAATGTATTCTTGCCTGAAAACCAATGATTGTTATAAGGTGATTTCTTTAGATTCTTCTTTAAAATAGTGTGTCCTTCAACTTTTATTTTAGCAAAAATGGATTTTTGCACTTTAATCTTATGAATTCCTTTCAAATGTTTGTGGTTTCTATCGTAAAAAGGCAATAGGGCACAAACTTTACCAAACTCTTTTAGTTTCATATACCAGGCAACATATCCATGCTCTTGTGGCGTTAAACCAGTTAAAAATGTAGAAACGGCAGCTATAGTTGTAGAAGGAAATACTGATTGTAATACTTGCAATCGATGTTTGTTAAAAAAGCTATTCTCACCCAATCTAACCATACTGTCTTTGCCCATCGCGTCAATAACCATTAAAACTACGTTTTGATAAGAAGCTAATTCTTCAGTTGATAAGCTAGTTAAAGAATGATGTGAATTTTTGCCTCCTAATCCTTTAATGATAGAACTCATTAAATTTACAGTGTTATTAGCATAATACTCTGGTTTTAGCATAGAAGTAGCATAATCTTTATAAATAAAAATCTATCTATTGAGTTAATATAAATCTCTAGTTGGTAGTCCTAATAATAATGATAATAATAATCCTAATAATATAAAATAAAGAGCAAAAATGGAAAAAAATTTACGTTTAAAAGTAATGGAAGCTGTACAAGACGATGTCAATAAAGGCATTGTTAAAATGGATTCTAGTTTCATGAAGCAGATAGAAGTAAATCCTGGTGATATTCTTGAAATTAAAGGAGAGAGAATTACCGCTGCTATCGTAGATAGGGCTTATCCTGGTGATATTGGTTTGAACATTATTAGAATGGATGGAAACACCAGAAGAAATGCTCGAACTTCTATTGGTGAATTAGTAGAAGTAAAAAAAGCTAATATTAAACCTGCAAAATCTATTTCTATTGCTCCAGCGCATCCTGGAGTTGTTGTTAAAGCTTCTCCACAATTGTTTAAGCAAGGCCTTACAGGCAAAGCTCTAGTAAAAGGTGATATTGTTTCTTTAGGACGAGCCCGAAAACGAAATTTTGAACGCGAGACAGATGACGTTTTTTCCCTCATGCAAAACCAATTTTCCGGCTTTGGCTTTGGTGATTTAAAATTCATGGTAATTGATACCAATCCCAAAAAAGAAATAGTTATTGTTGGAAATGAAACCGAAGTTACATTTAATCCTCAAGCTGTGGAATTAAAAGAAGAAGAAATGGGCCTTGGTATTAACTATGAGGATATTGGTGGTTTAGGAGAAGAAATTAAAAAAGTTCGAGAAATGATCGAGTTGCCTTTAAAACATCCAGAAATTTTCGAGAAGCTTGGTATCGAACCACCAAAAGGTGTACTGCTTCACGGTCCTCCTGGAACTGGTAAAACACTACTGGCAAAAGCCGTAGCTTCTGAAACAAATTCTAATTTTATCTTAATCAACGGTCCGGAAGTAATATCCAAATTTTACGGTGAATCTGAAGCTAATTTGAGAAAGAAATTCGAAGAAGCAGAGAAAAATGCCCCTTCCATAATCTTCTTTGACGAGATAGATGCTATTGCTACTAAGAGAGAAGAAGTACGCGGCGAGGTAGAAAAAAGAGTAGTTGCTCAGTTATTGGGATTAATGGACGGTTTGAAAAGCCGTGGTAAAGTTATTGTAATTGCAGCTACCAACATGCCAAATGTCTTAGACATGGCCTTGCGCAGACCTGGTAGATTTGATCGCGAGATAGAAATTGGCGCTCCAAGTAAAGAAGGCCGATTAGATATTTTGAAGATTCATACTAGGAATATGCCTTTAGATAAAACTGTTAATCTTAAAGACTTAGCTAAAATAACTCATGGTTTTGTTGGCGCGGACTTATCAGCTTTAGCTAAAGAAGCAGCCATGATTGTTTTACGTCGTATATTACCAGAATTAAAAGTAGAAGGTATTGGAGATGGTGAGCCAATTCCAACTGAGATTTTAGAAAAATTAATGGTCACTCAAAAAGATTTTATTGAAGCACTTAAATTTGTTCGTCCAAGTGCTATGCGCGAGGTTTTAGTAGAAACACCTGACGTTAGCTGGACAGATATCGGTGGTTTAGAAGATGTTAAAGATAAACTAAAAGAAGCTGTAGAATGGCCTTTAAAACAACCTGAAGTCTTTAAACGCATGGGTATCAGACCACCTAGAGGAATCTTACTCTATGGTCCACCAGGAACTGGTAAAACACTACTTGCCAAAGCCGTAGCTAAAGAAAGCGAAGCTAATTTTATTTTAATCAATGGACCTAGTATGTTAAGTAAATGGGTCGGTGAGTCAGAGAAAGCAGTTAGAGAAATATTTAGAAAAGCACGACAAACTGCTCCAACGATATTATTCTTCGATGAAATTGATGCTTTAACGCCAAAAAGACATGGGGATGGAGATTCTAAAGTAACGGAGAGAATTGTCAACCAAATGCTTACAGAAATGGATGGTTTAGAAGGCTTGCAAGATGTTGTTGTAATTGGAGCTACCAATAGACCAGATATTGTTGATCCTGCTTTATTACGTCAAGGTAGATTTGATCGTATAATCTTAACTCCCATTCCTAATGAAAAAGGCCGCAAAAATATTTTTGATATCTATCTCCATAAAATGCCTCTGGCCAAAGATGTAGATGCTGGCAAGTTAGCTAAAGAAACTGAAGGCTATGTTGGCGCGGATATAGAAGGAATTTGTAGGGAAGCTGCCATGGCTGCTCTGCGTGAAGATATCAAATGTAAAGAGGTAAAGATGATCCATTTCAAGAAAGCTTTAGAAGTTGTACATCCTTCTGCAGATAAAGAAGTAGAAGAAGCTTACGACCAACTAGCCAATTACTTCAGTACAGCCCGTTCTAAACAGATTAAAGAAGAAAAAGCGAGTTATTTGGGATAGACTTTTGTAATTTTGTTAAATACAAGCATTTATTTGGATTTTATTCATTTAAATTCTTTTTGATAAAGAAGCAGCTTCATTATGTACTGATGTATAAGAAAAATTAGCAGAATATCCCAATAATTCAAAATCAGCATTTTGGCTAAAAGAAGCAATTAAATAACCACCCTTATTTACGGCTGAGATAATTTTATTTGGTAAAGTATTAAATGGAATACTTTCATCATGAGTAAAGCTTGATTGATAATAAGATAATACTACTGTACATATTATTATATCATAGTTTTTTATTTGGTCTTGGACTATATCTCCTTGAATCAAATTAAATCTATTTAATATTTCATCAGGAATTTCTACTATCTTATAAGAATCATTCCCTTCTATTTTATGATTCTCAAAAAATTGATCATAATATCTGGCTTGATGACCTATTCTATCTTCAAATTCTTGTATGTGATGATAGTTTTCCCAATATTTTTTTGAAATGTTTAGTTTTGCTGGTCGTTTTTTCAATTCATTTATGACTATAGTGTTGATATCTAAAATATCTGCCTGCCATTCTAAATATCTTAAAGCATTAGCTAATTCAAATGGTTGATAAGTATTAATATATCTTTGATCATAATCGGTATACCTTAATCCTGGCCCAATTATTAAACACTCTAAAGTCTTACTTTTTAGATCATTTCTTTTTCTTAATTCTTCTTTTAAAGTTTGAAAAACATGATAATGTCTGCCAAAGCCAGTAGAAGTATCTGTTTGTCTTCCTTTTGATGCATCGATTATTCTCATTAGACATTAAATTTTAGCAATCAAATTTAAAGTTTTTTATATCTTTTTTATAATTTGCTAGAAGTTATGAAAACTAATTAACTTTTTCAGTCATAGTAACTGTGACAGATTTTCTAACATTAGTTCACAGTTATTAATAGCAAATGTGTAAATTTATGTTCTAATATTAGTCACATCTGCTATATTTATTTAAATGAACAAATTATATCATCAAATATGAAGATTTACTGTACTATCTGTTGTAAAGAAAAAAGAACAGATAAAAGATTAATTGAAGCAAATAAACGATATATTTCCGATAGAATACAAAAAATTGATCATAAGAGTAAAGAAGATAAAGTTGAATTTAGGGTACTTTCTAGCAAGTTTGGCCTTCTGAAACCTGAAGAAAAGATCCCTTATTATGACCATATATTGATGATGGAAGAAATATCAGATTTAAGTAAAATGGTTCAGCAACAATTGTTGTCACAAAAAATTGATAAGGTCATCTTTTTTGCCAAAAATCCCATAAAACATCCTTATTGGAAGCCATATATTGCTTTAATTAAAAGTTCCTGTAAAGGCCAAATGATAAATTTGGAGATTAAGTATATTGACTAGAATTTTAAACAAAACCTACCTGTTGTATAGAGGAGTAAACTGTTATTAAATATTATCCCAAAATTAAGCATTACAGATCATAATTTGGTCTTAAAATTGCTTTAACATAAACTAATGGATCTCCTTCTGCATAGTTATATTCTTCTGGACTTTTTTCAAAGTCTAAATGTTTTTGATACCCATGAAAAGCAAGTTTTTTTTGCATCGTACTAAACGTTTCATATCTAAGAACTGGCTCATTTTTAAGATAATAATCTGTATGCATAAAATGGGCAATTATTGGTTCTTTCATTTCATCAAATCCAACAATAATCCCCATGTGAGTAAAACCTGCTCCTGCTTTCCGAGCTACAGGATTATATTTGCTATCTGGATAATAAAAACCTATTATATCTCCAATCTTCGTATAACTAGCTAAGTTATTTGCTGAGATTAGATTATCTTCTATAGGATGGGCAGTCTCATACAATAGGTCTCCCCCTTTGCTTTGTATATTGTCATACATTTGCCAAGCATCACCAAAAATTCCATAGTCATCTGCCGGAAGGTTAGTAAGTCCAGAAAGATTTGCTCTAATTTTAGCGTGTAAGCGATGGTGCTGAAAGAACCAATGGCCTAAAAGAGTATTTGCTGCTGCTCTTACAAACTTAGAGCACATTGCCCCTTCTTCAGGAAGCCCGGGAACAATATCTTCTCCATTTACAATAGATTCCAATGATTCGTTCGTGAATTGTGAAGGTTTATCATCATCATAATTCATTTCTGTAAATCCGCGATAAACTGGTTTTTCTTCTTTATATAACAGCATGGCATCTGAAGCCGTCCATCCAGTTGCAAGTAGCAATGGTATACTTACTATCTTCAGAAAAGATGTTTTTCTCATGAAGAATCACCTTTTCCTAAATAATCGCTTTTTTCTATAAACACAATATCACTAATAGATGGAAGTTCTTTTTTTTCTAAATGTGGATTTAAATACTTTGAAAATGGTCTTTTCAAGTGATCATCAGTTTGAAAAACATGGGGAACAATTCCGTATGGTTGTACTAACATCTTTGAACCAACAGCCACATTTTCTAATATCCATTCAATTGTTTTTTTATCTACTCTTGGACAACCTAATGATGCTTCATGGCCCAATAACTCTTCATGGTTGGTACCATGAATGGCAATATGAGGGAACCATTTTCCTAAAAACAAAATCATCCCTTCTCCATAAAGCGGTGCTTTTTCTTCTCCAAACCAAGATCTAATTTCTTCTTTATCGAATGGTTTAACAGCCATATATTCTCCTACGGGAGTAATTCTTTCATTTAAAAAAACTCTTTTATCTTTCTTCTGTTTACCTGTACTTGTTGATGATTGTAATCTCAGTTTTCCTTCATTGTCGAATACGTATAGCCTTTGCGTTTCTTTATTTACAATAATGGTGTATTCTTCTCTATCTGAAAAAAAGGCCCTAGTTTTTTGATAAGGATACCAAACTAAACCTCCATACATTGTCTTTAAAGCCTCTACTGCCGCAATTCTTCTTGGGATATTCGACATCTGTTCAGTTCCTTGTTTAGAGACAATATCATCAATAACATAGGGAATTGCTGGAGCTGTAAGAGCAAAGTATCCACTTAAAAGTCCACAAAGTCCAATTTTTGCTATATTTTTTCTTTTCATTTTTTAAAGTTCACATTAACTTTGCTCTTAATCTTACTTTGCATAAACGGCATATTTTTTCATTGCTTCATCCAATCTATGTGCAAATTGTTTATCTGCATGATAAGCAGAAGCAACACTTTGCACTATTTCATCTAAATCGGCATGAAGGCAAATAATAGTATCTGCACCTTGAGCAAAGGCTAGGATTGCTGCTTTAGATTCAGGTGTTTTTGCTTGTGCCGTGAGCAATTTTCCTCTGCTACTAAGAGGTGCAGTTTGTACATAATCTATTAATCCACGCATAGATAAATCATCGATCATTGTTAATCCTTGATAATTAATTCCTTTATGACGACCTTTTTCACGGCGATTGTTTGCAAAAACATCCTCTTCACTTTGTGATGCAGGATAACTCTCCTTCGTAAGGTATTCATATGCTCTTTCTGAAATAGAATATGGTCGATCCAAGTCTGAAGGATTTCCAGTATGGCTTATCATAATGCCTTGTAGATCTTTTTTAAACAAAGAGTAAGTTTGTCCTGCCCAACGACGTGGAGAAATTTTATCAGGATTAACCACTTTTTCATCGTGGATATCTCCCTCATCCGCTAATCCTACAGATAAAAAGTGTTTACCAACCGTTTTAATTCCCTTTTCTTTCATAGCTTTTACGTATAATCTGGCTATATCTCTAATTTCTATATGTTTCTGACTAAATTGGCGATCTTGTTGTGCAAGAACATTCTGAGTATCTTCTTCAAATACAGCATCTAGTACTGGCCCTAAAACGACATCCACACCACGATTGTGTAATTCTTGTGCGTAATCTTCAAATAATTTTTTAACTTGAGCAGTACGAAAATCTTTACTTTTAGAAAGAATAACTCTTCCTTTAATTGTTGACTCAATAGTATTATTTGTATAATATTCTCCAATATCTTTAGCTGCGGGTAAAACTCCTATTCCTGCAACATATCCACCTTCTCCTTCTTCATAAATCAGAGTGCGTTGCCGTGTTTTTTGTGCTTTCTTTAAGACATCTTCAACTGTTTCTTGAGTTTTTTGTGGATCATAACTAGTATATTTCCCAAAGAAATTTCCTTTTTCTGTTTCATTTTTTCCAAGTAGAATACCTCCAGGAAAATAATCCTGAAAATTATCAGATCTAGTTATAAAAAGTTCAGCAATCTTATCTTCTAGTTTATTACGTTCATTTTCAGTTTTTACCTTAACGATAGGCATAAGGTTCTCAGTTTTTTCCATAGAATTTGGTACTTCCTGTTCTTCAATTAGGTTAGTAAATGGAAGAATGGAATTTTTGTAACGCTGAAGCTGAGGGAAATTTTCTGTAGTAAGATATGTCGTTCCAAGTCCAATTATCCCTGCTAAGAGCAGTTTTGTAAAGCGATTCATATTCTCAGTGATGTACTGCTTTATTTATAAATCTTTCTTTATTTATCACTTATAGGTAGTTATTAGTTACGGTTTGAATAATCTATTTAAGCAGGTAATTAATCAACTGCTTCACTTTAGAAAATTATCAACATTTCGTCTACATTTAGTGACGGCATTTTAGTTATAGTAACCACTCTAAAATACTAACTGTTCCAAAAGGTTTATAAATAAGTGGCGATTTTAGTATTTAAACATCTATCACCTCTTTTTCCCCAGCAAGCTGCTTCGGTGGCTTGCCAGGGGTTTTTTCATAATTTTCTAAAGAATTACATATCTTGATTAAATCAATCTTAATATTTTCTTAAACCTAATCTCTACTTTCCCACAAACTCAAACCTTAGCGGTTTTTTCTTCTGCCAACCTATTAAAAATCCAATTAACGCCCCGAATATCAAACCAACAGCTAAATAAATCCAGCGTTCTTGATTAATTAAGAATAGTTTAAAACTAAATCCGGAGATAATATCTTTTTCCGGGAAATAGATTTGTAAGTCGCTCATTTCTAAAGAATATTCTAAATACATAAGAGCATCGAATGGGCCATCATTTTGTAAAGAATTAGCATATTGGTAGTAGGAATAACCCAAAATTGGGAAAAAGCCCTGGGCTGTATTTTTGGCAATCACTCTCTCTACAGCTGTTTTTTTGCTTTCTAAGAAACGTGGAATATCAGCTTCAGTTAAGCCCATAGTTCCTAGAATAACATCTGCTTCAGCTTTAGCTTGAGAAGCGCCAATTAAACATAGTACGGTTTCGTTTCCATCATAAGACTTTTTAGCAGAATCTAGACGCTCTCTAATAGTCTGCAGATTTAATTCACCTAAAAATAGGCTAGCATATTGGTATCTTTCCTCTGCTTCAGAAATCTTATTTTGGCATGATTCTTTTAATTTAACAGGGTTAATCACTAATTTTTTACCATCCATTTCCATAAATTTCTGCCACGATACAGCTGAGAAATATCGTTCTTCAACATAGGCTAAAAGATAACCAGCTTCGGTTGAATTCATTAAATTTTCTTTATTGTTTTGGTTATTTTCAGAGTCTTTATTATTTTCTATGTTTTCTTTATTTTGATTCTCCAATTTAAGATTTTCTTTGTACTTTTCAATCTGTTTTTTAGCATCTTGTAGTCTTTCTTTAATAATCATGTAAGCTTGTAAACTACTGATAGTAGAAATTTCTTCTTGTGCTAAATCTTTTTCTAAAGTGTCAATTTTTTTCTCCATTAAAGTAAAAAGACTAGGATAGCGAGATAAAGGCAGCCTTTTTTGTTCATAAAATATTTTTTTAAGAACTAGATTATTAGTAAAACAATAACTAGCCGCAGCATAATAATCTCCTTTGGAAGAAGCATTTAAAGCAGAATTATTTTTTTGGCGCAGCTGGTTTTCTATTTCTGAATCAATCTTTTGCTCTTGATCTAAAGACTCTCTCAAATCAACAGTTCGTTGACATATTAATCCATAAAGTTCCTGCATTATTGTATTGTATTGAGGATTAACTTCTATATCTAGCTTTTCTTGATTAATATTCTTACCGGTTAATTCAAAAATAACCTCATCTAAACTAGTTACCTCTTTAGTTTCAATATTTAGGTTTGTTTGGCCGTAAGCAGTTAGATTAAATATTGATAAACTGTTATTTAAAAATGAATTATTATCAGTATTATTATTATTATTTGTTTGATTGTATTCAGATGAACTTATATTAGTATAATTAGAACTTACTTTTTTGTTTTCTTCTTCAGGACTTGCTTCAGAATTTGTTCCTGGGGCAATCAAAACTTTCTTTAATCCAGCATTGGCTGCTGCTTTTAACTTCTCTTTTCCTCCACCAACAGGACCTAGAATGCCGCCTGAGTTAATAGTACCTGTAATAGTTGTTTTTTCATCGTATTTCAAATCTAAAACGGCAATAGTAGTTAAAGCAGCAATAGCCGCGCCTGCGCTAGGTCCACCCACAATACTGGATTTAGCTTTAATAGTGTAGATAAAATCATATTTATCACATTCTAAGTTAAAGTGATGACAAGCTATTTCTTTAGCAAATCTAGTACTAATTTGCGTGTCTAATTTAGTTAAAGGTACTGTTTCTAGAAAGACACGGCCAGAACCTTCTTTCAATTCTAAAAATAAATCAGCGTCACTGCCCATATATCCTGCTGATGTTTCTTGTACTGCCAAAAGCTTAAGATTATAAGACTTACCTGTTTGAGCTAAAGCAAAGCTGGAAATAAAAATTATCGAGAATATAAATAGTAAAGTTAGTAAAAATAAATGCTTTAGAGACTTATTTTTCATTTTAAGCAAGAACTCAAAGAAATGATTATAAAGATTGTGCTGTTAGAGAGTAATATTAAAGTTAGATTTAATAGTTATCTAATAGCTTTATCTGTTCCTCTATCATGAAAAACAACCTGCCTTTAGCTATTGTGGGGTTAGATCCAGGTACAACTACGGCTTATGTTCTTCTAGGATTGAAAAAAGAGATAGTACATTCTTTTTCTGGAAAAGAATTAGGCTTGAATAAAGTAATCAGTCAAATAATAGATCATTCTCGACCATTAATAGTAGGAACAGATAAAGCTAAAACACCTTCTTTTGTAGAAGAATTCTCACGTAAAACTGGAGCAGTAATCATTTCTCCTCCTGAAGATCTTGGTCGCGAAGAAAAAAGATTGATGTTAGTAGAAATGGGTTATACTTCTTTCAATGGCGATGAACATGAGAAAGACTGCTTGGCTGCAGCTCTTTATGCTTATCGCAAAATAGCTACAAAATTAGAAAAAATTGACGCTTTCATTAAAGATAATAATCTAGAGGCAAAAAGAAGAGAATTTACTAAAATTGCTCTGAAAGAAAATTTAAGTTTTCAACCAATTAAAGAGATATTAACTAAAGGCGATAGAGGTGATAAGAATGAAGAATCTTTCAAAATAGTCAAAGAAGCAATATTAGAAAATAAATTTACTAAAAAAGACCATCTTGTTTTGTTTAAAAAAATAAGAGATTTACAGTCAGATAATTATCGTCTTAATAGTAAGCTCAAAGAATTAGAAAAACAGTTCAAGCCTTTAGAGAAAAATAACGTATTACTCGCTAAAAAAAGTAATAATTTCAATCAAAAAGTAGATTCATTATTTTTGTTTAAAGAGCAACGTTTAAAACAACGGACCTTAGAAGTAGAACAAAAGACACAAGAAATAGTTAAACTTAAAGATGAGATACTTCGCTTGAATCAGCAGATTGGTCAGAATAATGCCTATATTTTGATCAAGAAATTAGAAGATTTAGGAACTGCTGAATTTGAAAAAAGTGATAAGAACTTTGGCATTAAAGCAGGAGATATTTTATGGATAAACAATCCAGAGATCCATTCACTATTTGTATTAGAAGAGCTAAAAGGCAAAAATATAAGACTAATCTCTGAGAAAAAGTTTCCGGCTGTTTTAAAAAATAAATTTCAAACTGCTAATTTAGTAAAAGTAGAGATGGTTGATGAAAGTAAATTATATCTGTGGGCTGATTCTACTAAATTAGAAGAAAAATTTAAACAGGAAAGTGATATTGTCGATAAAGTAGTCCAGGATTACAAAAAACAAAGAGAGAAAGAGTATTGAGATATTGGTGACGACAATTTAATTGAAACTTTTATTTTTAGAGATTTATTTTTAAACAAAAGTCCATATTTGGTGATTATGATTGATTTTTCAGAGATTCAAAGAAAAATAACCAGCAAATATTCCATAGATGAATTAGAAGCTAGATTAAAACCCGGAGATTCTAAATGGAAAGAGGACGCTTGGTCAGATCATTCTAGTGGTGGTTTTCTTGCACCAACTGAAAATCTAATGGATGTTGTAAGAGCAGATTATGACACTCTTAGAATTCTTGGAAAATCTTATGAAGAAATGGCCAACTATGCTTCTTGTTTCTTAAAACAAGTTGAAAAAGAAGGTTATCATGGTAAAAATGCTCTAGTAGAGGGAATAAGTAAACTAATAGCTAAACATTGGAAACCATTATTAAAATCCACAGAATTTTCCACCGGTCTCGGACCGGTGGCGAAAAATGCCACCAGTCACGGGGAAAATTCTGGGAGTCCAAAGGAAAGCGGCCGAGCGAAGCGAGCATGCCACCGGTCTTTGACCGGTGGTGCCGCTTTCCTTTTTGACATAGATAGAAGTAAATTTAATCCTGCCCAAATTTCATCAGCAGGTATTCAAACCTGCCTTTGGGAATGTAAAGGAAAGGATGAATTTGGATATGATACCGTTGGTTCAAATTATATTTTAGTAATGGAAAGAGGGAAGAAAAATTCTGATCTAATGGAAAAATATCTTGAAATTCAAATGGAATCAAGTAATAGAGAATTTCCAGAATTAGAGTTTAATGAAGCTCAGAATGCTAGACGGAAATTCTTACGAGAACTTGAAAAAGAAAGATTGGGGATAGAATTTGGAGGACTGGACAGGGTATTGTACCTTTCTGCTTTTATTGTAGTAACTGATTTAACTCCTCATTTAATTGCTTCTCATTATTTCTTTGAAGGTGATGCATCTTATAGGACAGATCCAGCGAAGTTGTTGCAGGTATTTAGAGAATGATAATCCAAGGTTTAAAAATAGATTAATTTAAGTTTTTGTAAATATTCTTTCGATGACCAATTAAATTTACTTTAATAGTTTTATTTACCTGATCAATATCAGCAATCACTCTATAATCGCCAATACGAAGTTTATAATCACTTCTACTAGATAATCTTTCAAAAAAATGAAAAGGGTCTTCTTTCGTTGAAATAATTTTATTAAAAATTCTTTCTTTTAGTTCTTTTTGTAGCTTGTTTAAGAATTCTATAGCTTCTTCATCAAAGGTAAGTCCATACACGATATCACCAGATTTTTTAAAATTTATAATCCAAGCCTTTTTCTTGCTTCTGCTTCAGTCAAAAACTTTCCTTTTTTTATTCTTTCTCGGGCTTTTTCAATAGCTAGAATTGTTTCTTGACTAAGTTCAGGTTCGGTTTTACAAGTTTTAGCTATAAATACTACTTTCTTAATTACTTCGTCATAGCTTTCACTACCATATTCTCTAAAATTATCAAGTTCAAGTTTTGTATCTCCATGAATTTTTATTGTTGTAATTGCTTCCATAGTTATCACCGTTTACTCGAGTATACTTAAGTATACTTAAATCTTTCGTTTAATTTTGGTTTTACTCAATATCAAAATCAATTGTTGTCCTAATCATTTTACATTAAATCTCTTAATATTGTAATGTGTAAATTTATATTTAACTACAAGTTGCTTTAATGTGCTCTCCGTGTATAAATCTTTTTGATCTAAAACCCTATACATCTCATTTATCGCTTTAATCTAATCATTAAGAGAAGTTAAGTGAGTAAAACTAAATAATCGAGAAATATTTTATCTTTATTAATTATCCTAATTCTTCAACTTCAGCCTTCTTCAGATAATCTAAATCTTTATACTTTACTTGTACTTTCTTCTGACCGCCTAGAACAATTACTTCTCCAACACGCTGTACAATATAACGATCGCCTTTGAATAGTACAGCATCACCTTTCTTGTAAGGCATACCGCGGAAAAGAACTGTTAAACGATAAATATTACGTCCGTCCTTGCGTGTAAATAAACTAGGTGAAACATTGTAAATGCCTCCAAACCGCTGCTGTAATTGCTGCCCGAGCTGTTTTGCGAACTTATTATCAGCAAGGTAGAAATCTAAACCATTTTTCTCATGCATAGTTTTAGCTAAGTGTACTTTAGATTTAAGTATCTCTTCTTTAGCAAAATTAGTAATTTCTGGACTAACATCGCGCAGCTGTAATATGGCTTCAAAGTAATCTTGATGACGATCTTCTGGTTTGCTTTTTTTCATAATTGCTCATTTAATCAAACTCTTTAAAATACTTTTCTGCTTTAAACGATAATTTCTTAATTCACCGCTAGAAGCAGTTTCATCAACTATTCTAAAAACATCGGTTAAAAGCATTAGTTTTTGACCATTCCAAGCATCTTTAGAGGTAGTAGGAACACTATCTATACTTTTAATTTTACCTGAAAAGAAGAACATTTGCTCGCCGCAATATTTCTTAAAGCGCAGTTTTTGTTTCTTTGTTTTTGCCCAGGTTTTGCTATACTTAAAGATAATATTTCCTCTTTGTTTTAGTTCTTTAGAAATGATTGCACCGGTTTCTTCTTTAGTTTCTCTTCTCAAAGCTTCTTCTTGGGTTTCGTTTTTGTTTATTCCTCCGCCTGGAAATATGGTATAACCATGAGGACTTTTTTGAGCTAAGATAAATTTATTTTTATAAAGAAGATAACCTTCACAGTTTTTGCGGTAGGGCAAATAATTTCTATTCGTAATCATGATTAGTCAAGTCAGTTTTTGTTATAGAATTGTCAATATTTTTAGAATTGTTAGAAGCAGATTTATTTCCGGACTTATTTTGTAAATAAACTATCAACTTATACACTCCTAATAATACGGCTCCGGCTAATAATATCACTCCCCAATCTACATAATCTAGTGCTTGAACATGGAATTTTTCACTCAAAGGAGTATAGAGTATAACTAATTGCAATACTAATGACAAAACTAACGCCCCCATTAATGGTTTATTATCACGTAATCTCAACTTTTGTTCGGAACGAATAGTATGCAATCTAATAAATTCAAATATGACTAAAGAAGTAAAGACTATGGATTGTACTTTTATTTCTCCAGATTTTTGGTATAATAAGAATAACACAAAACTAACTAAACCCATTAGAGAGCCAAAAATAATTATATCTTTCATTAATTTGTGAGGCAGGATATTTTCTTGCGGCGGCAGTGGTTTTTCTTTCATCAAAAGAGGACTGCCACGATCAAAGCTTAAAGCTGTTGCAGGCAGACCATCAGTAATCAAGTTAGTCCATAAAATTTGCACCGCTGTAAGGGGTAAAATAAAACTACCGCTCCAAATGAATCCATAAATTGAGGCAAGAAATAAAACTACAATCTCCCCAAGATTGCAAGATAACAAATAATTAGTAAAGTTCCTGATGCGGGCAAATAAACTACGACCTTCTTCTACGGCATTTACAATGCTGGCAAAGTTGTCATCTGTCAGAACCATATCTGAGGCTTCTTTACTTATTTCAGTACCGCTAAAGCCCATAGAAACGCTTATATCGGCTTTTTTCATAGCCGGGGCATCATTTAAGCCATCACCAATCATGGCTACAATATGACCTTTTTTCTTCAAAGCATTAATTATGTCTAATTTTTGAGTAGGATTAACACGAGCAAAGATAGAGATATTTTCAACTTCTTTATCTAAATCAATTTCAGATAAATTTTCACTAGAAATGGCTCTTCCTTCAATTCCTAAACTTAGGGCCAGAGATTTAGCCGTAGCTAATTGATCACCAGTAATCATAACAACTTTAATACCTGCTTCAGCGCATTTTTGTAAAGATAGTTTAGTTTCTTCACGTGGTAAATCTTTCATACCTTGCAGACCTAAGAAAATAAGATTTGTTTCTGCTTCAGCTTTACTATTGTCTCCAACTGGACTAAAACGGAAGGCAAAAGCCAATACTCGCAAAGCTTCATTAGCCATGACTTCATTTTGTTGAAGAATTTCTCTTTTTAGATGAAAATCTAATCTTTGTATCTGTCCATTAATAAGTATTTTATCACATTTATCTAAGATTGAATGAGGAGAACCTTTAGTATAATAGACTAATTCTTTTCTAGTATCCCGACCTTCGTCTACAGAAAGCTGATGAATCGTTGTCATTAGTTTTCTTTCAGAAGAAAAAGGTATTTCCTCTACTCTAGGTTGTGCTTCTCGTAAAATCTCTGGCTGTAACCCTGCTTTTTCAGCTGAAACTAGTAGTGCTCCTTCAGTTGGATCACCTAAGAGCATTCTAGTATCATCATGTAAAGCAAAATGTGCATCATTACAAAGTATGCCAGCTTTGAACAATTGTTCTAAGTTCTTTAATTCAGAAGCTTCCAAAGCCTTTTCTTCACGAAGAATTGAACCGTGAGGATTATAACCCATACCAGTTAAGTTATAATTATGCTTATTAGCCCAGACTTTATTGACGGTCATTTGATTTAAAGTTAAAGTACCAGTTTTATCAGTACAAATAATACCTACACTGCCTAATGTTTCTGCTGAAGAAAGTTTGCGAACTAAGGCTTTTCTTTTAACCATACGAAGTGCTCCTAAAGCTAATGAAATAGTAATAACCGCCTGCAAGCCCACAGGTATAGCTGCAACAGAAATAGCCATGGCCACTAAAGCAATCTCGCTCCAAGGTTGTCCGGAAAGTAGACCGCTGAAGAATATGATCAAAGCAATAATAATCACTAAAACAGTTATTTTAAATCCTAAATCTTTAATTTTAGCTTGTAATGGGGTGCTTTTCATACCAGCTTCTTTTACTTGACGGGCTATTTTTCCTATTTCTGTTCTCATTCCAATATTAGTAACAATGGCTTTACCTCTTCCTCGAGAGATAGCTGTTGAAGAATAAACCATATTCTTTCTTCCAGCTATAAGTGTATCTTTATGTAGGATATTAACATGTTTGTCTATGGGTAAAGATTCACCAGTTAGAGAACTTTCCACTGTTTGCAAGCTATGAACTTCCATTAATCTAGCATCAGCAGGAACAACATCACCGGCTTCTAATATAATAATGTCTCCCGGTACAAGATAACGACTTTCAATTTTTTGTTCTATATTATCGCGTAAAACCCTGGAGAGTTGCGGAGCTGCTTTTCTTAGTGCTAGTATAGATTTTTCTGCGCGATATTCCTGAAAGAAACCTAAAGCATAATTTAAGACAACAATCAAACAGATAATAAAAGCATCCATCTTTTTACCGAGAAAAATAGAAATGCCAATTGCAGCTAAAAGAATCCATAATAAAGGGCTGCTCAATTGCGAGAAAAATATTCTCAATGCGGGAAGTTCACGATCTTTTTTTATCTCGTTAAAACCAAAACGGCTTAATCTTTCTTCTGCATCTATTTTGGTTAAGCCTTTGAGCGGTGTACCTAAAACAGAACGAACTCTATCAACCTCTTCATGATGCATATAATAGATTAAGTAGATGAGGTATAAAAAGCTTTGTGAGTTAAGGTTTTGCTAGGTTTAGATTTTTTAGTAAAATTGTAGTTATACTTTAAAGAAATCTTCTATTCTTTGATAAAGATCAGAAGAACAGCTGGCTCTTGCTTGGTCAAGTCCTTTTTCTAAAAGTTCATCCTTATTTTTAAGAACTGTTTTTATACTTATTAATTCTTTTGTTAGCTGTTCTACTCTTTGACTATAATCCATTTTATCTTTTTCTAAGTTATCAATCAATAATTGACTTGGTTGGATACTCTGTTTAAGATTTGAGGTCTCTTTTTCTAATAAAGACAAATTTTTTTCTAAGTCTTTTATTTTGTTAGAATAATCTTTATTTTTTTCTTTTAAGTCATCAATTAAAGATTCATCTGTTTGATATTTATCTCTATTTAGAAATAAATAAGTGATTAATTCTACTGGTGAAATCAACAGTACTACTTCACTATTCTGAAGCGATTTAACTATATTCTTCAGCATAGAAATCTTTATGAACTAGTTTAGCTACATTGTAGCTAATATGAAAAAAGAGGTAAAAATAGAATTAACTGGCTTTGAAAT
>Ga0209541_10000920_pt1 | contig 58710 bp, 45 predicted proteins | sample RifCSPlowO2_01_FD_184027 | JGI IMG/M metagenome (GOLD analysis project Ga0209541, IMG submission 184027) | Groundwater microbial communities from Rifle, Colorado - Rifle CSP2_plank lowO2_0.1 (SPAdes) (version 2) | ecosystem: Environmental > Aquatic > Deep subsurface > Groundwater | place... | reverse complement strand
CCCAATCTTTTGTTGCCATATCAATGGCCTTTTGTTTGTTAATATGAAAAATTGGCGGATTGTCTGTTACTACCACCTTTGCCCCATATTTTTTTGCAATTTCAACTGTTTTATCAGTCGATGATCCATCAACAATTATAATCTCATCCGCGAATTCCTTAACCGAATCCAAACACAATGGTAAATTTTCCTCTTCGTTATACGTTGCTAAAACCACCGAAATCGTCGCCATACTTTAACATTTAGTATAATATAAAAGAAAAGAATAACCAAACTTGTACCACTTATTGCATTTGAAAATAATCTCAATTTTGTCTCTCCAAACCTCACATAAACCGTGTGTTTTCCTTTGCCAGCAAAAAAAGTTATCAATCCTCTATGAGCAGGATCCTGAAATTCTATGTCTGTCTTTTTTCCATCAATAAGAACATCCCATCCTGGAAAATAAACAGTGTTTTCTACAATCCTTGATTTCTGACTTACATTAATTTCATAAACATGAATCGTTGATTTTCTGCTAATTTCCTTAATGGAAGCCTCTCCATTAATTACTTCTATATGTTCTTTTGGCTCCTTCTCCATGAATCTAACAGACCAGATTGGACTGCTTTCACCGGTATCTGTTGTGCCATTATAAATCCCGCTGAAAAAACTATCATTTTTATATAGATATCCTTTTACATGCATGTAATCTTTACTAAAAAAAAGTATCATAAAAATGAAAATACCAACTGCATATTTTTTTAAATTTTCAGGAATCATCAAAACCACTAAGGCGCCAAGTACAGACGTGCTAAATACGACAACTGACAAAAGTCTCCATGGAAACTGAAATTTCTGAAGAAGACTAATATTCTGCCAAAGGAAAGACGATTGGGAGATCATTAAAAATAAAGCAATTATTGTTACCAACAGTAATCCTACTATAAACTTTTTATGCTCTTTCACGGTTTTTTTAAAAAATAATAAAACTACACTTCCAACAATAATCATCCAGTGCACAATTCCTAATTGGACGCTAAATTGTCCTGTTCCGCCAAAACTCCACGGACCATATAAAAATTGTTCTAAACTAACAAAACGTGATGCGTATTCACCTTCTGTAACAATATCCCGAAGCGTATATTTTCCCTCAAAAAACGCAGGGACCCAAAAGAATGCAGACAAACCAAGACCTAACAATAATAAAGATATAAGACTTAAGATGTAAGACTTAAGGTTTTTGGACGAATAAAAAAGATACATTCCATACAATAGAATAATCGGCAGAAACATAAGACTTATTGCGTTATGAGAAAGAAGAAGCCCGGTAAGAGACAACCCGCCGCCAACAATAAAAAAGTGCGAATATTTTTTAGATAACTTGTACAAAAAGTAACAAATAAGAGGAGGAAAGATAAACGCGACATGCTCCCCTATTGCACCCCTAACATATAAATCTACGAATCTATAGGGAGCAAACATATAAAGTATTCCCGCTACCATCCCTGCATGAGATCCAAATAAATTTTTTGTCCATAGATACATTGTTAACCCGCTGATCAAAAATGCAAATCCGAAGACAATCTTTGTGCTATCGATTAGTGAAAATCCTAAAAAATGAAATAAAGATGCCGCATATGATGGGAGTGGATATAAAAACATTAATATTGGATGGCCATATCCCCAGTTAAGATTCCCTGCCCACCTTGGAATGATATTTCCTTCAGATAGATTCCGATAAAAATTAGCAATACGCGCTACATGATCTTGTCCATCATGCGTCTGGGGTAACCCGGAATGAAATAAATCCAAAAGCGGAATTATAGACAGTAATACTATAAAAAATGGAATAAAAAAGTTCTTATTGCTCATTCTTATTTCCAACAAAGCGTTTTTGCACCATAAGCCCGCTTGGCAATGTTTTTGTATATATTATATCTCCATTCTTTATTACTGTTTCAAGCCACCCTTTATAGCTCCATGGTTTTTGGGGGTCAACTTCCATCAATAAGTAAAATGTTCCTTTTTTCTCCTCGTAAGGTTTGTAATTGTATTTTCTTTCCCCATGCCACCAAATAAGATAATCATAAGCATATGTATATACAGGGGGTGTAAAAACCAAAAGACCAAATTTTTCTCCCTTTACGTCATTGTATATAAAATCAATAGCCGCAAGTTTGCCTTTTATTTTTGCAACCCCTCCATCGTTTGGCGGATTAATATATAAAGTGTAAAGTCGCTGCCCGGAATAGAAGATAAAAATAGCGGTAAGAATTATAACGCCAAATTTGCCCATCCTCCATAACCAAGCTTTACCTGTCAATATCCCGAAAGGAATAATATACATGACCTGTAAACCGGTCAAAAACCAATATCGAAGAGGAAATGGGTAAAAAATACCAAGTCCAATAATTATGCCAGTAAGTCCTGAGATCATTAACATAAAATGCCACTCATTCTTACTAAATAACTTAAGTTTTTTCTGAAACACAAGAGAAATAATCAAAGATAATAACGCCAATTTAGGAAGATATTGCAACAATCCGTCTCTTACAAAAGTCGTTCCGAAGTTGTAATAAAAAAGAGATATATGACTTTGAATTAAATCAAAATAATTTCTATTTTCTCCTCCAACAAAAAGTCCCCGATCACTTCCAGAAAAAATATTTAACACAGATCTTGTCATCAAAAAATCATGCCGAAGATCAAACAAAACCTGTGGAACGAAAAAAATAATACTGATGATAAGACCATAAAGAAAGTGTCTTTGACGAATATTTTTTTTACTAAATAATATTAAATAAAGTAAACTCGCCAAAAGGATAAAAACAGCCAGTGCTGTTTGAAAATGAAACATTAGGGAAATTAATGGCCATACTGCCAAATGAAATCGTTGCTTTTTGAGAACAATCAGCTCATAAAAAGAAAAAATATAAAGTACAACAAGAAGCCACATCGGGTGAGGATTCCACGCATAAGTTGCAGCCGCGACAGCCTCCGGAGATATCACGAATATAAAAAGAGTAAAAATTGCCGCTCTTTGTCCAAAAAGTTTTTTCGTCCACAAATATGCAACAATCAAAGCGCTAACGCTTATTATCAGCATCAAAACAACAGTTCCCCATGGATTACCACCCAGGATAATTGTTGGAACTGCCAACAAGTAGTACCATAATGGTCCTTGAAAAACTCCCTGAAGACTGGTATATGGCCCTATTAATGTCAGACTATGGTCAAATACAATGCGTTTTACTGCCATCATATCCCTGCCTTGATCTATTAAAAAAAGAAAATTATTTGATATTGTTTCTTGAAAACGAAGTAAAATACCTAACAAAAAAATAATTGTAACAAGCTTTTTATTCATTTTTTTTCAATAAAAATATCATGGCCATTCCAAGATTAAACTTTTGCCGATTTATTACCTCAAGATCGCAAGATTGTATCATTTTTTCCAACTTTTTAATGTTAAAGCTATGCAGATGAGAATCATTCCAGACTTTCCCCCAAAGTTTTCTCCATATATACCATACTATCGAAAAGAGCAGGTTTCCGGAATCAAGCTCTATGATTGCTATTCCTTCTTTTTTCAAAACCCGTTTTATCTCCAAAATTGCGGATTTCGGACTATCCAGATGCTCTAATACTTCTGTACAGATTACTAAATCAAAGGAATTTTTTTTATAGGGTATTTTATGGGCGTCTGCAACTTTAAATTCTATTTTAGGATAGATTTTCTTCGCGTATCTTATCCCTTTATCGTAAATATCAATCCCAAAACATTTTGATTTTGGAAACTTTTTGGAAATATTTGAGATAAACCAACCGCTTGCGCAACCAATATCCAAAATCGACTCAGGCGTTCCGGATATCAACCGAAGCACTATTTTCAACTTATTATTGTGCCAGATTCTTTGAAAAACATTTCTCTCAATTCCTTTTTGATAATAGTCAACAGGCACTTGTTCTATTACATGATTGTGCTTATCATTCATAAATACATCAATTCCCTTTAATTATCTTAATCCCTAATTCTCCATTTAGATAATCTACTGTTTTAATAGCTCCTACATTTTCGGGAAAATCTTCGCTGTTGCCTACATAAAGAATATTCTGATCTTTAAGTTCCTTGTCCCATTTGATTGGCCGAAATTCGTACTTTCCAAACGAGTGAGTTTCCGCGAAGCCGCCTGATTTTGTTGCTCCCAATTTTTGATAAAACTTTGGATCGTACTTGCTATAAAAAAGAAAAAACATATATGATTGATAGAGGTTGTCTTGATTGGAAAATACAATTTTACCGTATGATTTATCGTATTCCAATACAAAAGAAATCGATTTTGAGAGAGCGTACTGAAAAGAATCCGATTGCTCTTTTGGAAATATATAAAAATATTGCTTATAAAAATACGAAGCGTTAGCAACAACTATTAAGAAAAAAACAAAAATTATAGCCCTGTACAAAAGAATATACTTGCTATTTAATATATTCCTTAAAAAAAACGTCGTTTGCAATAATCCTAATGCAATCAGAATTTGCGGAATAGGAAGTAGATTATATACTCTCATGGCATGTGGCGATGCAGTAGTAATAGATGCTGCAATTGGAGAAATTAATATCCATGAGGATATTAGCAATTTTATTTTTTTGTCAAGCTTTTTAGTAAAAAATAAATAAATTATTCCAAGGATAATAAAGGGGAATTCCCATCTGTACATAAGTCCTACCTCAGGGGCTTTAAAATCTTCATTAGCGTTGTTCGTAAATAACCAATAAGGATTAAAATGAGACAAGTAATTGCTTAAAAAAATCTTGATTGTAACAAATCTATTGTTATTTATTATTTCTCTTAAAATATCTCCTCTTTGCTTAGCAATAAGTCTATCTTTTGCGGCATTTGTATACGACTCATCATTTATATTAAAAGCGCTTGTTGCCTTAAATCTTATCAATCCATTTGGAGAAAATGTAGCAATCAAAACAGGAACTACGATGATTAATCCCAAAAAAGCTGCTAAGAATACCTGTTTTTTTCTTTGTATTAGCTTTTGAAAAAAAATAAAAGAAAGAGCAACAATGATCAATGGCACAAATACTTTTTCGCTCTGATATGAATAAAATGAAAGACCAAAAAGTATTGCTGAAACATATAGATAAGTACCTTTAGGGTTGTTAATAAATTTTAAGAAGAAAAAAATCGCAAATAATCCAAAGGCAAAACCCGCGTTGGCTTCATGCCCCAGTCTTGAAATATAAATATGCCATGGTGAAATTGTTAGAAGGAAAGAGGTAAATAGAGCTAAATTATCAGCGTAGTTCTGCGTTTTGTTCTGCGTTTTTCCGCGCTCACCAAATAATTCTTTGACCAGAAAATATGTTGCGATTATTGTTGCTACAGAAAGAATTACCGAAGGCATTCGAACCGCAAATGCGTTTAGCCCGAAAAACTTAACAAACGGTATTACTAAATAAACGTACAAAGCGGGCCGCCAATCATCATATGCTCGAAGAAGAAGAGGAAATTTATTACCATACTCATCAGCTCCGGTCTTCAAAATTGAATACGCATTATAGCCAATCGAAACCTCATCTAAAGAAACACTGGGCGGAACATTGGAAAGATTATACAATCTCAAAAAAACAGCAAGAAAAATAATCCCGGCGAAAATTGAAAATTTTTTTATCATCCTTCAACAATCTTAATTGCCTCTTTACCATCCAGAAAATATATTGTTTTGATAACGTTTATGTCTGGAAAATCATTTGGCCTTCCAACATACAATGTTTTTCCGTCTTTTTTCTCCTTTTCCCAAACAATTGGCCTAAATTCAAATTTTCCAAAATAATGATTTTCCGCAAATCCTCCAGATACACCCCAAGTTTCTTTCTGATATAAAACCGGCGAATATTTAAGATAAAACAAGAAAAATATGTAGGATTGATCCAAATGCGGTTGATTTGACACAATTATTTTACTATATTTGTTCTCAATTTTTTTAACTTCATCTATAGCTCCCTTATATCCATACTGCCATGCCTCTGAATAAAAATAGTTCTGTTGAACAAAATATTGATTGAGATAATAAACAAAGTTTAATATAGTTAATAAGACGTAGGACGTAAGACCCAAGAGTAGTAGGTATTTTCTTAAATCATAAGTCTTAAGTCTTAAATAAAAACCTCTGAAGAAAAAATAAGCTTGAATTATTCCAATTGCGGTAAATATCTGAAAGGTGGGTAAAAAGTTTAATGTTCGAACCGAATGCGGCACGCCTGTTGTAACAGATGCCGGCACCGGAGCAAGTAAAAATAATCCAAAAATTAACAATTTTAATTTCATATTCCACTTACCAAATAGCAAATTGTAAATACCAACAAATAAAAATGGAAATTCCCATAAATATAAAAGGCCCATTGAGGGCGCATGATGACGATTCTCATCTCCGGATAAAAACAGCCAGTATATATTAAAATGAGAAAGGTAATTATCTATAACAGATTTTGCATGAAAAATTCTTCTATTATCAAAAATAAGCCCGATAAAATTTCCTTGTTCTTTGTTAATCAAATTCCTTTTTGATAAATCATTTAAATATTGATTATCAGCCGAAAATACAGAAACGCCTTGAGCGCGAGTTAACGCCTCCTTTTTAGTTAATGTGTAGTTCGCTATTGGAAACGCGATAACTATTCCGGTAATTAATGATAAAATCAGATATTTTTTTAGCAACTTAAATAATGTATTTCTATAAATAAAAACTAATAAAATAAACAACAGAGGCACAAATACTTTTTCACTTTGATACACGTACAAACTTAACCCGGCGCATAAAGTGTATAACAAAAGAAACAATGGTCTTTTAACTCCTTTTATAAAAAATAATACAGAAAAAACATTCAGAGCTAAACCTACATTCGACTCAAACGCTATACGGGAAAACTGGATATGCCACGGACTAATTGCTAAAAGAAAAGATGCAATAGGCGGAATACTTTTCCTATCTCCAACTATTTCTTTTAGAATAAAGTATACCGCGATAACTATTGATATGCCAAACAAAGCAGAAACTAAACGAACCGCAAATACGTCAAGACCAAACAGAGAAATAAATGGAATAACGAAATATGCGTACAAAGCAGGCTTATAATCATCAAAAGAACGTAGTATTATCGGAAATGAACTGCCGTATTCGTCTTTTCCTGTTTCTTTTATTGAATACGCGTTGTAGCCAAGCGCTGCTTCGTCCCAATCAGGAGATGCAGGTACATTACCAAGTTGCCATAACCTTAAAAAAGATGCTGCCAAAACAATAACAACAAAGATTACCAGCTCTATTTTTTTATTAAATTTCATAATGTATATGCTACTAACACTGGTTCACCATTTAATAGATAAAACGTTTTAAGTATTATTGCATTGTCGGGTAATTTGTTTTTAATATCTACATATAATATTTTTTTATTTTTGCCAGTTATTGAATTTACATCTTTTGCAAAAGAGTATTTGCCAACCTTTTCAACATTTACAAACCCAAATACTTCTCTTTCAATTTTAGCCGTCTTCCTAAACTTTTCCGGGTCAGTTTTTGTATAAAACAAATAGTATATATAAGGTCTGCCTAATTCTGTTGTAATTTTGATTTCGTCAAAGTTTTGTTCCTGTTCTTTAACAAATGCTATTGACTCCTTATATCCATATTGCCATTCTCCTGAATATTCTCTTGGATAATGCACATAGTATCCATGCAAATAATATAAAATATTAAATATTAAAAATAAAAAACACAAAGTAAATATTAAATATTTGATTTGTATATTTGCTATTTTATATTTAATATTTGATATTGTGTTAATGAACATGAAAACTCCATACGCAGTGAAGATCTGGAATGTCGGTAGGACCGCTTCTATTCGTAATGCATGAGGGGTTTCTCGCGCAGTCGCCGCTGGCGCAACACCAATAATCATCCATAACAAGATAAACCACCTATATGGAGCTTTCCATCTAAAAATAAATAGTACTCCTGTTATGAAAAACGGTAATTCCCACAAATATAAACTTCCAACGTCCTGGGTTGAAAATTTTGGATTACCATCTCCGCTGATAAAAAGAAACTTGGGTTTGAAATGATCGAAATAATGTTTTAAATATTCCGTAGCGTACACAAAACGTCTGTTGTGCAAAATTTTTGACCACCACGCATTATTGTCATTTTTAATTTCCTGGTTGGTAAGATTAATAACGCCTATATCGGAAAATATATTTACTTCCTTAAACCTCAAGCCTGCTTGAGGAGAAAATAAAAATCTTACAATAGGAAGTATTAAAATTATTCCAAAAATGACGCTAACAAATAGCTGAGTTTTATACCGAAGTATTTGTTTTACATGTATGAGAAATAAAATCAGCAATAAAATTGGAGCAACGATTCTTGCAGTATTGAAAATGTATATTGATATTACAAAAGAAGCAACAGAAAGAGGAAGGAACCACATTTTTTCTTGTACACTTTTAAGAAATAACCATACTCCGCATACGATAAAAAAACTAGATACGTTTGCCTCAAACGCCGCGCGAGAAAGATTGATATGCCAGGGACTTATTGCCAAAAAAAACGCCGAAAGAAGGGCTAGTGGCTCTTCGTGTTTTTTGAATATTCGGTTCACCAAAAGATAGGTAATCAGTACAGTCAACGACCCTAAGATGGCTGATGGAAACCTCACTGCGAATTCGTTTAATCCAAAAATCTTAACCGGAATAACGTCTAAATATGCATAAAGCGGCGGCTTAAAATCTCCAAAAGACTCCAAATAATTCAAGGGAAGAAATCGACCGTGTTCGTCCTTCCCGTCAATTCCCAATGAATATGCATTATATCCCCACGCGACTTCGTCCCATGTTAAAGATGGCGGATTTACTCCAAGATTATAAAAACGTAAGAAGGATGCAAGAACTATTATAAATCCAAGTAAAACAGTTTTGTTCCCAAAAATGCGCTTCATCTTCTATATTCCATACACTCATGATATTATATATTAAATCTGACCTTTGGTGTAAATAATGTTAAGTTTTGTATTATTTCTAATAGTTATCGCTCTTTCCTCAATCTTTAGATTAACTAATTTAGGTTTAATTGAATTCAAGATAGACGAAGCAAGTAACTTATTCCTGTCTGCAAGAGTATTATTTGGCCATACTCTGCCGTCGGGAGGCATTGCAACCAGTACCGGTATATTAAATCCACCTCTTTTTAATTATTTGCTTTTACCCTTCACGCTCATATCTGTTGACCCAAAATTTATTACATTTATAATTGCATTTAGCAATGTTCTTGCTATTGGATTCTTATTTTTGATGATTAAAAAGTACTATAATCAAACCCTATCGTTTATTGTTTCTCTTCTAATTGCTTTTTCTCCTTCAGCTATTATATTTTCACGTAAGATTTGGCCGCCAGACATAGTGCTTCCCTTCGCTGTTGTGATCTTCTACAGCATTCATAAAATAATTATTGAAAAGAAAATAAAATTCTGGATACCACTGAGCGCTTTTCTTTTGTACGTTATTCAACTTGATCTAGCCTACGTATTTTTCGCATTTATTTTATTTTTGTTCTTAATTTTATCAAGACCCAAGGTTAACATAAAATATATTCTGTTTGGACTTATTATAGGCATTATCCCTCTAGCGCCTTATGCTTTATACCAACTAAAAAATAATTGCCCGGATTGCCCCATGGTCTTCTCGGTAGGAAAAAAGCTTGCAGTCCAACGATCAATTAATTTATTCACAATACCTTTGAAAATCACAGGTCAGGGTGACCTTAGATTCGTAATGGGTGATGATCTTATTTCTTTGACAAATAATTCTCCGCTTTTAAATAAATTGAGAAATGTTTTTTATGTCGAATATATTCTTACAGTACTTGGGATATTTATCTTCTGGAAAAAATATCCAAAGCTTCGTTTCCTGTCATACGCTATATTTTTTGTACCAATATCTTATTTTATATTCCGTCTTGAGTCTTCGATACATTATTTTGTAATACTTATGCCCTTTCTTTTTTTCTTTATAGGAATATCCATATATACCTTATTAAATTCAAAAAACTTAATGCTTAAATATTTGTCTTTAATTATATTCTCATTAATTATTATTACTTCGACAATTATTAACTTCGGTTTTTTCGATCTTTTAAATAAGAATCAAGGATTTCGTGGAGATTATGGCCAATCGCTGTCAAAAACATATCCTCTAGCTGAAAAAGAATTTGAAAATTACAAGCAAAGATACGACTATAACGAAATTTTAATCTCAAGCTATATACCAAATTCTGTAATGCATGGCTCATCTTCTTTTGCGCAAATGCTTTATCCAATCTCTGAAACAAAGATTAATTTAGAGTACATTGAAGATAATCTAAAAAAGTTCCCGAATGATCCCCGGATAACACACGGGCTTATAGTTTTTTATACCTTAAACCCAACACGAGAAACTTTGGATGTGCTTAGAAACAAACTTACCGATATTCCGGCTTATCAGCCAATCTACAATGAAGTTAAATTGCTTTATCTACAAAGAAGCTATAAAAAAATATATCAAGATCTGGCAGTTCCTTTTACTTTCGAGTATCCGGAACACTGGACACTCATTGAGCGCCGTGAAATAGATTTAATAGAAGTATCCGACGAAAATTATATTTTTTCTATACAAAGAGTTTCAGGTGATCAAGCCGTTGCCTTAGATAATTTTAATCCTAAAAACAATGAGGTAAATATAATAAAAATATTTGACAACGAAATAAAAAAGAAAAATTGTTTTGTTAACAAAAAATATTGCGGAACTATATATGAAGCATCTCAAATAGATGGTTTTTATTATCTGATTGAGTACAGGATAAAACATGGCTACCAGGAACTGAAAGACAACAATAATCCCTTAAAAGTAATGGATGATATAGTTGATTCATTAAGAAATAATGAAAAATATAAAAAGAGAATATAAAATTACCGGAATTTTATTTACAGTTGTTATTCTTATACTCTTCTGGCAGTTTTTTTTAAAAGGGCTCTATCCATATCCTGGGAATTATATGCTTGCATGGTATGAACCATGGAAAACAGATAATACAAAAGACCAGACAATAACTATAGCTCACAAACCTGTTGCCGACGATACATTTCGTTATCTTTATCCCTTTAAAAAATTAGGCACAGATATGCTAAAAAAGGGTACAATTCCGCTTTGGAATCCATACAACGGAGCCGGAATGCCTCTTCTGGCAACATATCAATGGGCTCCGCTTAGCCCATTCAACATACTTTTTCTTTTACTTGAATCAGGATTGGCATGGTCTTTTTATATCATTATACAAGCTTTCCTTCTTAGCTTTTTCACTTATATATACTGCAGAAAAATAAATATAAGCATATATGGTTCTGTGTTTTCCTCAATTATTTTTCTCTTTTCAGGATTTGTGATTGTGCGGCTTGTTTTTGGCAACCTGATATATCCTCTTATCGCTTTACCCATTCTTCTTTATCTTGTTGAAGACTTTGTTGCAACTCCAAAGAAAACCAAAAAAGTAATTCTTATACCAATAGTAATCACCTTCATGCTTGTTTCCGGTCATCCGCATATTATGGCATATGTATTTATTGCATCCGTTTTTTACATTTTCTACAGAATCTTCAACATAAGAAAAATTATCTTCATTATATTACTGTTACTAATTGGTGTGGGAATGGCAGGCATTCAATTGATGCCAACAATAGAACTTTTTTTTCATTCAAATATGACCAGCGAATCCTCTGTTTTTATATTTAATAGGTTTTTGTTACCCCCTTATCATCTCATAAATATTTTCATATCTAATTATTTCGGCAATCAATCAACTTATAATTATTGGGGTAATGGAGATTATATTGAAACAGTTGCGGCTATTGGATTAATTCCTTCATTTTTTACATATATTTCTATTGTCAGCAAAAATCAACTTACAAAAAAATATAGATTTTTTTTCATGGCATTAGCAATTGTGACAATACTTACTACTATTGATTGGTTTTTAACAAGACTATTATTTAAGCTCCCAATTCCAATAATTTCCACAAGTCCTCCATCCCGAATATTTGTCCTTACATCTTTTTCTTTAAGCATATTGGCTGGATATGGTTTTGACGCATGGAGAAATGTTCTAAAGTTATCGCGTAATTTAATATTAAAAATATTACCTTTTATTATCCTTGTCTTAGCCATTAATATAACAACTTTTGCATTGTACAAATTTAACATTGATTGCAACAACGAACTCATTCCCAACTGTCGATTAATTGCTCTTCGTAATACATTTCTTGAAAATTTGATTTTTATTCCTACGATTGTACTTTTTTTTGTATATTTAAAAACTAATACAAAAATTATAAAAAAAATTATTACTATAGTTATCATATTTCTAGTTTTATCTTTTGGTATTTATAACAGCAATAAGTTTCTTCCTTTTTCTCAAAAAGAAACGCTCTCGCCCAATCATGTTATATTCGATGCAATAAAGAAAATAACAAATTACGATAGGGTTTTCGGATTCGGAGAAGCAAACATCAAAACAAATCTCGCGACATTCTTACGTTTTTATGATCCACAATATTATGATCCTCTTTACAACAAGCGCTATGCAGAACTCATAGGTTTCTCAAATACAAAAAACGAATCTTTGGTGTTAAGCAGAAGCGATATTGAAATCTCAAATGATATTAATCTTAATGATAAGAAAAATGAAAGCCGCAATCGCATCTTAAATATCTTAGGAACAAAATATTTCATATACAAAAAGTCCGAGAATAAAAACAACAAAAACATAGTATGGCAAGACGAAAACTGGCAAATTAGCGTGAATAAAAACGCCCTTCCTCGCGCGTACTTAGTAAGTAAATTTGAAGTTGTAAAAGACAATAAAAAAATACTTGAGGAATTATTTAACCCTTCATTTAATCCAAAAACAGATTTGGTATTGGAAGAAAAACCAGAGATTTCTTTAAGTCAAAAAAACAGCCATCCTGATTTATTTATTCAAAAATATAGCGAACTGGAAGTTATAGCAAAAACTAACTCCAGCTCTAACAATATGTTTGTGATATCGGACAATTTTTATCCAGGATGGAAAGCGTATGTTGACGATAAAGAAACCAAGATATACAGAGCTAACTACACCTTTAGGGCAGTTGCGTTACCCGCAGGAAAACATATAGTTAGATTTTCATACAAATCCAACTCTTTTAAGATTGGAATTGCTATATCTATATTCTCGATTATCATATACATAATAATTGCAGTCTATATAAATAGATTTAAAAAAAATGATTAAAAAATATTCTATAGCAATCATTTTTTTAATACTTACCATTGCCCTTTTTTGGCAGTTCTTCCTTAAAGGTCTTTATCCCTTTCCGGGAAATCTTCTGCTTGGCTGGCACGAACCATGGAGATCGGAATATTTTATTAATGGAAAAATAATCATCCCCAACAAACCTGTTGTTGATGACGCCTTCAAGCACATTTACCCTCTACGCACTTTGTCTATAGATATATTCAAGAGATTTGAGCCTCCCCTATGGAACCCGTACAACGGCGCGGGCATGCCGCTTTTAGCCGGAATCAACAACGGAGTTTTGGATCCATTCAATATTCTTTTTTTACTTTTCTCATATCCGTTTGCTTGGAGCGTATACGTTGTATTGCAGCCCATGCTTGCCGGCATTTGCATGTACCTATATTGTAAAAAAATTTCAATGAATAAAATTGCCGCATTGTTTGCATCAATTGCATTTATGCTCTCTGGTTTTGTAACTGTTAAAGTAATATTTAGCATATATGGACTCGCGATAGCAACGCTTCCTTTATTGCTCTTTCTTGTGGAATCCTATCTGCAAAATGGTGCTACAAAACGCACATATCTTATCCCGATCATTCTTTTTGCAATGATCGTTTCAGCTCTACCACAAGTTTCGCTGTATATTATTGTTCTTGCATACCTATATTTTCTTTTTAGAATTATACAGACCAAAAATTTAATCAATAAAAAATTAAAACAAACTTATCTGATCACGCTACTCTTTATATTAGGCTTTGGGCTTTCATCCGTGCAACTTTTACCGACTTTTGAACTTTTCCAGCACGCAAGTGTTGATACTCAAAGCTCCTCCTTTATTATTGAAAAATTTCTAGTTCCATTTCAACACCTTTTATCTATTCTTATCCCCAACTACTTCGGCAACGAAGCCATATATAACTACTGGGGAACTGCGGATTACGAACAAACAATCGCTGCTGTCGGGCTAATTCCGTGTTTTTTTGCGTTCCTTGGTCTTGGAAGATACAAAAAAATGCATAGCGCTCAACCCTTTTTTGCTGTTGTAGCAATTCTAACTGCTGCTCTTGCCGTAGACTGGGTAGGATCAAGGCTATTTTTTTCTTTGCCGATACCGATTATCTCAACCGGCGGACCAGCGCGGATATTCTTACTTACAACATTTGCCATTGCTGTTTTAGGAGGTTATGGATTTGATAAATGGCTTAAATATAAAACTTTATCAAAAATGCTTGCCATAAAAATTTTCTTATTCCTAACTTTAGCTGGAACTATTCTTGCGATTACATTTATTTATTATCATAATAACGTACCCTGCAGGTTTGGAGTAATTACAAATTGTCGTATAGTTGCTTTAAGAAATACGGTCCTTGAAATTGCGGCATTCGCAGCTGCATTAATACCGTTTTCTGCCTACTTTCTCTCCAAGACAAAAAAAATAAAAAATATAAGCATTCTCTTTATTCTTTCCGTAACAACTATTATAGGCATATATAATGCTAATAAGTTTTTCCCATATTCCCCAAAGTCTTCTTTTTTTCCAAATCATCCACTCACTAATGTCTTAAAAATTAAAACTCAAAATACAAGATTTTTTGGTATAGGACAAGCAGCATTTACACCCAATGTTGCAACAGTTCTTCATTTATATGATCCGCAATACTTTCATCCTCTTTACATTAAGCGGTATAGAGATCTTTTGGAATATGCTAACAATGGAAAATATATTATTAACCTTCCCCGGGGAGAACCACATATTCGCACCGAGTCAAATCCCAACCCGTCGCTTGAACAAAGGAGGAATCGGCTGCTTGCCCTACTTGGCGTATCTTACCTTATTTTCAGTAAAGAGGAAATTCCCATATCCAAAGCCCAGAATGTTATTTGGGAAAATAACAACCGCTATATCACTTACAACGACAAAGCGCTTCCGCGTGTTTTTCTGACAAGAAAATTTGACGTTATTAATTCAGAAGTAGAAATCTTAAAAAAACTTTTTGATCCTAAATTCGACGTAAAGAATAATGTCATTTTAGAAGAAACCCCACCTTCTTCTTTTTTCCCATCTAACGATGCAAAGGATCAACCAGTTATCAAAAAATATTCTGAAAACGAAGTTGACATAACAACAAATGCTACCTCAAATGCAATCCTTGTACTTTCTGACAATCATTATCCGGGATGGAAAGCATATGTTGATGATAATGAAACCAAAGTATACAGAGCGAATTATACTTTTAGGGCAATTGAAATACCAAAAGGAAAACACGCTATCAGTTTTAAATATCAACCAGTATCGTTCTATACCGGATCTGCCATATCCGCAATTGCATTATTTGCTCTTGTTTTGATCTTTTTTGTCAAGATAAAGAAGACTAAACCATATTGCTAGCAAATCAAAAAACGTCTTAAGTACTGTTCGTAATTTTGCAGTTTTTGATACTCCAGACCTTCTTGGTCTATATATCGATTCTGCTTCAACAATCTTCATATGAAGTCTTTGGGCTTTTATAGCAATTTCTGCTAAGAAAAATACGCCATTTGATTTTATTTCGATTTTAGAAAAAATATTTTTTTTGTAGATATGCACCCAATTGTAATCTCTAAACTTAAGACCAAATAGTACTTTTACCAATATTGTTAGACACCAGGAAAGAAATTTTCTATAAAGAGTATAGTCACTTCTCTCTTTACGATATGTTAATACCAAATCCGCATCCTTTGCTTTTTTCAACCCGGCAATTATATCCCTAACATATACTTGCCCATCACCAGGCAGATACGTAATCAGATCAAACTTTGCAATTTTTGCTCCGGAGAGAATGGCTGCGCCTAATCCAAAATTTTTTTTGTGCGTTACAACTCGAATATTAGGATATGTTTTACATAACTTCTTTGCTATTCTTAAAGTATCATCAGTACTTCCATCATTTACAATAATAATTTCGAAATCTTTTAAATATCTTTTGGCATCGGTGACATTTATCTTTATAGCATATTCCATGTTAAGCGCTTCATTAAAACATGGAACAATTATTGTAAGATCAATATTTGAAGATAATTTATTCATAGCTGCAGATTGTAATTATGCTTAAAAACATAATTATTATAACATTTCTGCTAAAATACGCTTATGGTAAAAGTAGGACTTATTGGCTATGGATATTGGGGCCCAAATCTTGCGAGGGTAATTAATGAATCTTCTCATTCAGAATTGGTATATTGCGCTGATCTTCTTGATAAATCATTAGAAGATATAAAACGAAAATACCCAAAAGTCAAAACAACGAACAATTATCAGGATATTTTAAGTGATTCATCGGTTGACGCAGTCTTTGTTGTTACGCCTACCAGAACTCATTTCAAAATCGCAAAAGACTGCATCATGGCTAAAAAACATGTTTTTGTAGAAAAACCCCTTGCTTATTCTTCTCACGAAGCCCGAGAGCTAGTTAAAATTGCAAAAAAGAAAAACATTAAGTTAATGGTAGGACACTTATTCCTTTTTAATTCTTCTGTTATCTATATAAAAAACCTTCTGCAAAAAGGGGCTTTGGGAAAAATTAGGCATTTGCATTTCCAAAGACGCAGTCTTGGTCCAATTCGAAAGGATGTAAATGTTTTATGGGATCTAGCGCCTCATGACTTTTCAATGCTTTTGTACTTTATTAATGAAAAACCCATTTCAGTTGTAGCCTCCGGTGAGTGCTACTTGCAAAAAGACACTGAGGATGTTGTTAATATTTCAATTAAATTTGAAAATAACATCATTTCAAATTTCATATTGAGTTGGATTGATCCAATTAAAATACGAGATATAACTATTGTCGGAAGTAAAAAAATGATATTATTTGATGATGTACAAATTTCAGAAAAAGTAAAGATTTTTGATAAAAATGCAAATGTAATTAAGGCTACGCGTGGAGTTAGCTTTGGGGAATTTCAAATTGCTCTTAATTCAGGAGGTATTTATATTCCAAGAATTGTTAACAAAGAACCGTTAAAAGAAGAGTTAAATCATTTTATTTCTTGCATCAAAGAAAACAAAAACCCGATTACGGATGGGAAAAATGGATTGGAAGTAGTAAAATTACTTGAAGCTTCGCAAAAGTCTTTACGTAGTAATTCACGGGTTGTTGAAATAAATTAACGTATGAAATTAGTTGTGATAGATGAACCAAAAAAAACGATACACGATGTTCGTATTGGAAACCATGTGAAAATATATGACTTTGTTAATTTATACGGGTGCGAAATAGGCGATGAGACTCGAATTGGGACATTTGTTGAAATTCAACAAGGAGTAAAAGTAGGCCGAAGGTGTCGTATTCAATCGCATTCATTTTTATGTAAGGGTGTAACTATCGAAGACGATGTATTCATTGGCCATGGAGTAATGTTCATCAACGATAACAATCCATCAATTGAAAAAACCAGAAATAAGACTTGGAAACTTGAACCGGCGTTAGTAAAAAAGGGCGCGGTAATTGGAAGCAACGCAACTATTTTAGGAGGACTTGTTATAGGAAGGAATGCAATTGTGGGTGCAGGCGCAGTTGTCACAAAGAACGTTCCGGCACGAACTACTGTAGTTGGTAATCCCGCAAAAAAATTAGAAAAATATAAATAGAAAATATATATGCAAAAACTGCCATTTGTTGATTTAAATATTCGACATCAAAAGATTGACGCTGAGATAATAAAAGCTATTAAACGTATATTAAGCTCAAGTACGTTTATCCTTGGGGATGATGTTGATGCCTTCGAAAAAGAATTTTCAAAATACTGCAATGTAAAATATTGTGTGGGTTTAGACAACGGAACATCCGCATTAGAGCTAGGAATGCGATCGCTCAATATTGGCGTAGGGGACGAAGTTATTACTCCTGTTAATAGTTTTATTGCTTCTTCATCTGCTATTTCAATGACTGGAGCATCCCCTGTATGGGTAGATTGCGATCCCAAAACATACAATATCGATCCTTTAAAAATAGAAAAGAAAATTACTAAAAAAACAAAAGCAATAATGCCAGTCCATCTTTATGGTCAACCATCAAACATGAAAAAGATAGTTTCGATTGCAAAAAAACATAAACTGCATATTATTGAAGACGCGTGTCAAGCACATGGAGCGTTATATGGTGGAAAACGTGTTGGACATTTTGGAGCATACGCCGCCTTTTCATTTTATCCGGGAAAAAATCTTGGAGCTTTCGGTGATGCGGGAGCGTTGGTGACAAACGATAAGCGTATATATGAAACCGTCAAAAAGATGAGAAATTATGGACAATCGAAAAAATACCATCATGATTTCATTGCTTGGAATAGGCGGCTGGATACGCTTCAAGCTGCAATTTTGAGAGTAAAATTAAGATATCTTGATAAATGGAATAAACAAAGAATAAAACATGCGCATACATATAATCAACTTCTAAAGGGTGCTGACGTTGTTAGGCCTTATCATGATTCCTCTACTACCCATGTTTATCATCTTTATGTAATTCGCGTAAATGACCGCGATAGACTACAAAAATATTTAAAAGAAAAAGGAATTGCGACAGGAATTCATTATCCTGTCCCCATTCATTTACAAAAAGCTTATCAACTTAGAGGCGGGAAAAAAGGGGAATTTCCTATTTCTGAAAAATATGCTCCTCAATTACTATCTCTACCCATGTATCCTCAATTATCAGAAGAAAAAATCCAATTCATAGTAAATGCAATCAGGCAATTTCAAAAATTCACGATTTCTTGAATTTGATTAGACAATTTCTTTGACCCTTTTTCTAATCTCTAACCTCTTTAATGTACTTTTTTTCAAGAAGCTTTTTTACCACTTCTTCAACGTTTTGCCTATCTACATAAACCTTTGATTCCAAATTATCTTTATCACTATTTCCTACCGGATTAATGAATCGATACAAAATATCTCCATTACGGTATTCAAAAAGACTAACGTAATTTTCGGAAAGGAACCGTAGAAAAAATTCGCTGTAACTCTCAACTGATTTTCCCAAATAAACAAAACCCTTGTCAAACACAATAACCCTTGGCTTATTCTTTTGAAAATCAGCCAGCATTTCTGTTCGTATCTTCTCTGACGCGCCAATACCATAGACTAAAATATGATATTTCGAAGGAATTTTGCTATTGGTATAAAAAAGTTCCTCAAATTCAAAAGGCCCAATCCATGCATATTCATCTTTACTAACTATTGCGTTAACCATCGGAGCAATTTTTGGTCTGTCGTATATAAGAGGCATATCGCCCATATATTTCGAAACAACTTTTGAATTGAATTTAAAAGTTAAATGTAACAAAGTAAAAAAACCATAAATTCCTAAGAAAACAAGAATAAAACCAAACACTATCTTTTTTGCAACAGCTATATTGGCGTTAAGCGATTCGTAAAGTTTTGGCAGCAAAAAGAATATGTTAAAAAAAGAAAAAATGTTATATACCGCTGATTGGTAGTCTGTTTCCTTTGAATTCAATGGATTACTTCGAACATTGGTATAAATTATAGTAAGGATAACAAATGCCGCAAGCTTGTAACGTTTATTTAAAAGAAGATAAACAACTAAAGCAACGTTGCCGATTGCCATAGTCAAATTTACCGGAAATGAAAAGTCAAACTTAAAAGCGCCCAAAAGCAGTGTGTAAAAATTTACAAAAAACCAATGGGCAATAAGAATTGCGTAACGTACCGGATTAATAAATGTTGATTCCGAAGGACGAGGATAATTATATATGTAGTATTTTGCGTTAAAAATATAGTTTTGATATATATAGTCTGACAAGCTTTGAGTGACAAAAAGATACAAAAAAAACAACAAATGAGGAAAAAGAACTATAGCCAACGGATAAACATTTTTAAGAGTAAATAATGGCCTATATCCATTATCTCTAAAGTATAAGTATAAAACAGCGATATGTGTAACAACAAAAATATATATGTAAGTCAACGACGAATACAACCCTATAGACGACATTACAGATACGGCTGAAACATCAATAAGCGTTATGGATTTTTTGTAAGTTGTTTTTAAAATAATAAGCGCGAATACCGGCAGAAACGCCAAAGCGGCAATATTGTCGGCAAGAAGCATTTGAGTCCAGTAATAGGTTGCCGATATTGCCAAGAATACTATAAAAAAGGGGTAAAAATTTAACGCTTTTGCTCCAACTTGCTTCTTCAAGAAAACAAAAGTTGAAAAAGCAATAGCAATCAATAGAAACGCGTAAACTATACGAAAGATAACAAATGACTGACCGCTAAAAATCCCTACTAACGCTGCAATAAAATATGGAACAGGTCCATGATGTGTAAAAAAACCTGCATAAGGAAGGCTTCCATGGAGTATACGCCACCCGCCCAATATATTGTCGAATTCATCAGGATATGATTCATGAAGACTATTGGCAAAGAACGCAAAGATAACGAATAAGAAAACACCAAGCTTCCAAAAGTTCAATTTCATAAGTTTATTTTAACACAGCTGCGACATATACATCTTTTGCGTACCTTCCGTCAATAACGGCAAGCTTTTTGAACTTGCGTTTATTTCGTTCAAATTCTCCTTTTGTAAGAATAAACAGTGTTTCTTGCCTGCTTTCGGTTTTTACTAAAGAATAAAAATCTATATCGTGAGGACCAAAGTATATTCCCCCTGTGTCCCACTGCGCACCGGTAAAGTAATATTTCCCAAAATGCTCTATTGATCCCTTTCTTTGGTACAGCAAAGGATCGTATGTCTTCCAAAACAGAGTAAAAATATACGGTCTCCAATAGTACCCTGATATATATATTTCTTTATATTTATGCTCATTCTTTGTAACGTACTCGACCATCTGCTTATATCCATCTCCAAAATTTATTGCGTTATTTTGAGGAAATTCTATGAAATATGAGTTTAGAAAACGCAAAAAGAAAAAAATAAACACAACAGCAAAAACCGATAAAGAAATAAATCTAATTCTTGTTCCCTTCAACAAATTAAAAATGCCAACAAACCCAAGTCCTGAAAGAAGAGAAAATATTGGAGCATTAGGCAATGTGCGAAGAGCATTCGGTTGATTAAATGTAATTGCTCCCGCAAGAGGAGCGGAAGCAAACCATGCAATGATTACCCATTTCATCGGCGTTTTTAAACGGAATAAATAATAAATTCCTAAGAAAAAAAATGGAGCCTCAAAAATATATAAAAGACCTGCTGATGTGGTTCCATTTAAAAAAATGTTATTAAAAGATATGTTCTTAAGATAGTTTTCCATAACCGTAATTGCTAACGCAACTCTACGGTTGTATATAATCTTATTAAAAAGCGTATTATTTTCTGCAATGACACGCGCGAATTTAAACTCTCTTCTTATGTAATTATCATCATTAATAACACTTACAATGTTTATTCTTAAAAATCCTCCGCTTGAAAATATAACGGGTAAAAGAGGCAACAATACTATGACACCAAGAAAAGATAATAAGGTTATTTTTAAATGCTTTAAAAGACCTCTCCAATACATAACGATAAATGCCAATAGCATAAAAGGCAAAATAATACGCGTAGAATAGTAGAAATAAAGCGAAATCGCGTAAAAAATTCCGGCAAAAACCAGATAGATTATTTTCCTGCTTGAGGCTATAAGAAAATATGATCCCAATACCAAAAAAAACGCTGCGCCGTTAGACTCAAATGCCTGTCTTGAAAAATTTATATGCCAAATGGAAATTGCGAAAAAAAAACTTACAACTAATGATTTAGTCTTGTCCTTAGTCAATTCCTTCACCAGAAAATAAAAAACAAAAACCGTAAGTATTCCAAAAAGAGCAGAGGGTAAACGGACTCCAATTTCGTTTAATCCAAAAACTGCAACTGTTGGTATTGAGGCATATATCATTCCGGGAAGTTTGTAGTCATCAAACGAACGAAATAGAAGAGGAAAAGTTAATCCATACTCATCGCGTCCGGTCTTAAGAATTGAATAAGCATTATAGCCTATCGCTGCTTCGTCGTGTGAAAGACTTGGCGGAGTTCCTGATAAATCATATAATCTTAAAATACCGGCAATAAGAATTATAAGTATAAGAAAAAAATTATTCCGAAACATAAAACACCAAAGAACTATCTATTCTTTTTATTTCCGAAAGCACCTTAGATATAGACCCAGTATCTTTACAAAGTCCACTGTTTACATACAAAGTATCTTTTTCTCTTGTGTTTATAATTATGTTGCCTTGTTTAATATTCCTTAACGGACATTCGTCTTCGCTAAATATATATTTATCAAAACTTATTCTATCAAAATCTCTTAATTTACTTGACTTAGCTGTTTTCTGGAATAAATCAGGGTTATATTTGCTATAAAATAAAAAGAAAATTGTAGGAGCCGACTCCCTATTCGTGACTACAGCCTTTTTGTAATTTGGCAATAGATTGTTTACTTTTTCTACCAATTCTTTGTATCCGTCTTGTCTATACCATGATCGATAAACTCTTGCCTGAAAGTAATACTGAACAAGGTAATAAGAAATACTAAAAGCGATAACAAAAATACATGCTAGGATAGCCGGCTTAAATAGCTTAAGGTTAAAAGACCTTGCCAGTTTTAAGAAAATCAATAAGCCGAAAGCCGAAAGAATAGAATATGCCGGGATGACAAAAACAGTCCTTTGAAGATTTGGGACATCATCAAAGGTAAGAGCGCTTCCTATTGGTGAAACTAAAATCCAAGAAACTACAAAAATACCGATTTTTCTGTGCTTATTAATTAAGTAAATAGCTCCAAAAACAATTAATGGCAATTGGAATATATACAAAAGCCCCATTCCGGGTACCCTGTATCTGTCAGGATATCCTTTGTCAAGAAATAGGAAATCAAATGAAAAGTGCTTGAAATAATTTTCTATAAATAAATTTCCGTAACCAATTACTTTATTATGAAACACACGCGTTACCATGTAGGGTAATCCCGCTGATCCGTCATTTGCGATTTGTTCGTTTATAACAAGCTGTGTTAGGTTGTCATGGAAAATGCTAAGAGTTCTTATCCGAAGAGACAACTGGGGAGAAATAAGAACAAAAACAAGCGGAACAATAATAAATGCCAGGTATAAAGCAATGAGTATAATTTTATTTTTTATAAGATTAATATTGTTGTTAAAAACTAAAATCATTATAGGAATAAAAACAGGTAGGAATGCTCTGGGCGATTGATAAATAAATAAAGTTGCGCTAAATAAAATAAAAGAGATAACAAGATATTTCCATCGTTTACCAACTGACATCAGATAAAAAAGAATCCCGGCGACAATAAAAAAAGTTACAATAATATTTTCTGTTGCTGTTCTTGAAAGATTAATATGCCATGGTGAAATAGCAAGTACAAATGAAGAAAGTAAGGCAACTATTTCAGCGTGCTTCAACGTTTTGATCTGCGTAGTTCCGTGTATAAATAATTCTTTCACAAAAAAATAAACAACAACTATTGTCGCTGATCCAAATAACGCAGAAACAAACCTTACAGAAAACTCACTTAATCCAAACACATATATAAATGGAATGGATAGATAAGAATAACCAACAGGACTATACAAAAAAGATTCCGTATGGATGGGCAAAAAAATTCCGCTCATATCCATACCTGTTTTAAGTAACGAGTAAGCATTGTAGCCCAAAAATGCCTCATCTCTATGAAGACTAATAGGAAAACTCCCTAAGCTATAGAACCTAAAAAAAATGCCCAACGCTAAAATAATTATTAATGTAAAAGAAAATCTATTCATCTTTTTCTAACAAAAGAAAAGCAGAATCTAAAAACAAAAAATAAAAAAATTGCAATTATAGAAAATAGAGATACCATATCGGCAAACAATCTTATCGCAGACTCTTTGAATATAACTTCTATACTGTGTACGCCTTTTGGTACTGAAAAAGTTATTAGGCCTCTATGATTCATATCTTGAAATTCTACGGGAACTTTCTTTCCATCAATTTCTGCTTTCCATCCCGGAAAATAAAAAGTGTTATCAAGGACTCTAACATTTGTTTCCGCATCTATAGAAAAAGAGTGACGATTGGACTTTATTTTAAGATTATTTAATTGACCGCTTCCTGAAATTACTGATATTTTATTCTCTGGAACTGAAAATGGGTCCCCACCGGTCCATATCGTAGTTGTCGCCCTGCGATAAACCGTCGAGCCTAAAAAAGAATAATAATACTTGTCATCCCTCTTATTTTGAACATCCGTTTTTGTATAGAAAAAACCAGCTATTAACAAAAGTATAGATAAATAATAAATTATCTTTTTATTTTTGGTTTTAGACATAACATAAGAACCTACTACCGCTCCTGATAAACTTGAAAGTGCTGTAAACCGCCAAGGAAATTCTAAAAATCTCAAAGGAACTATCTTGCTCCAAAAAACATCAGATAATGAGGTAGTAAAAAAAATTGCAGCAAAAAAAATAAGCAACCAAAAACCAACAAACCTTTCTCTGTCTCTAAAAAAATGAATAATAGCAATAATAATAAAAATAAATAAAATTATCCCTATTTGCGGCGAGAGGCCATTTTGAGCGTTTACATCAGGACCAAATCCCCACATGCTATAGATAAGATACAAGAAAGGCGGAAAATGCTGTCTGTACATATCTCCAAATGCGGAAGTACTGTTAACATACCTGGACTCTACAATAGCCGGCAACCAAAAATACGAAGAGACAAAAATGCCAATCAAAAAAAATACAAAAAATGACATTAGATTATATTTATTCTTCATTCTAAATAAACAATACAAAAGTATAACTGGAGAAAACATAAGTGCTGTTCCGTTATGAGCTAGTATCAAGAGCCCGTACATTATCCCTGCTATAAAAACATCTAATATTTTATTTTTATTTCTTATCTTCTCTATCTGCCAAAAAATAAATGGAACAATTGCGAGTCCAACAGTTTCTCCAAAAGCTCCACGGACAAAAACATTAAGAAAGTGGTAAGGAGCTAACCCAAAGAGCATTGCTCCAAAAAAGGCAGCCTCTTTGCGAACCAGTTGTGATAACCAAAGAAAAAAACCAACTCCGCAGAGTACGAATGAAACACCAAGTACAAGTTTAAATGAATCTTCTAAGTTTAACCCAATTAAGTGAAACATCGTTGCTGCGTAATATGGCAACTGGTAATTGAAGATAAAAACCGGCGTGCCAAATCTAAAATTCAGATCTCCCGCCCAACGTGGAGGCATCTGACCATCCTGAAAAGCCTTATAATAAGCTCCAATTCTTGCTATATGGCCATCCCCGTCGTGAGAAAGAGGAATCCCCGGTTTTAAAAAAGGAAATAGAAATAAGACATGAATAAATATTAGAATAATTATTAAATTCTTCATGCATCAGTGTTTTCCGGAAAGAAATATGTTGTAACAAAAATTAAGGATAGGTACCCCAAATGGCTATTATTGAAGTACCGGGATAAATACCAAAACACAAATAGGAAAATCCCATACAAAAGAATTAAAGTTTTAACATCCTTATGTTTTTTAAAATACTTTACAAGAAATATCAATAAGGGTACACATATAATAATTTGCCAAATATGGAATGGGTAAAATACATAAACATCTTTAATAAAACCAAAAGATTCCAATAGCTTTCCCAACCCATAACCAGAAATTGGATAACTATGTTCCGTACTGCCAGATAAATAAAATATAGCGCTATCTAAAAACGCTTTTGGATTCCACAAAAAAAATGGAATAGTAACGGCAATAAACGATACCGCAAATGAAGATATTGTTATCAAAGTTTTTTTTAGATTCTTTTCTTTGAAAAAAAGATACGCAAAATAAAAAGGCAGAATAGGCCATGCCGACTGTTTCACTGCAAAAGCCAACGCGATAGGTATTCCTGAAGCAAAATATTTTTTAATATGCAAAAGATATAACCCAAAAAATAGAAATGCGAACATATAAGTATCAGATCTACCCTCTAGAGCATATGGCAGCATTGCCGGATTAAACGCTAAAAGTACAAGGAATAACCGTTTTTTGTCTTGATCTTTAACAAGAATTGAAGCAATAATAAGCATGAATAGGAATAAAGCAAGAAGTGGAATTCTTGCGTCAAAAAAACCAAAGACAAAGTTGCTTGCAAAATAAAAAGGTATTGCAAAAAGAATGTAAAATGGAGGCAAAACAAAGTGGTATAAGGCCGGATTTACATCTTTTTCAGAATAGTGCCACTGCTCAAGAAATGTGCCAAAATAACTAACTTCGTAAGGATTTTTACCATCTAATAAAAATCTTATCGCAATTTCCTGCTGCAGCGGCATGTCGTGGATATTATCAATTGGATGTGTTCTATGCCTTGTTATTATCGCGGATACAAATGTGCTGCCAATAACTACTATTATCATTCCCCAAAGCAATAAATTTTTTAGTTTAAGAAATAACGACTTATTTACATTTAATAAATCAACTACAATATATGAAAGAAGTCCCAAGAAAATTAAACCGAAAAGCCAAAAAGGGGTGTCTTCCGGGCCTATTCTGTATCCCATTATAAAAGGAATAACCAATGCAAATAGCAGGACTGAGTCTAATTTAACGTTTTTCATCAATTAACTAATCTATATTTTAGCAAAGAATAAAAGGTCATTAAACCATCTCTAATGGTATGTAACTTTTTTCCTTCCTTGTAACTTCTGGGCTCTGTCTTAATTGGCACCTCTGTAATTTTATAGCCATACTTTATAAGTTTTGATGTAATTTCTGGTTCAAATTCAAATCCTTTGGCAACAATGTTAATCTTCTCAACTGCTTTTCTTGGAAAAAGTTTATAACACGTTTCCATATCTGTAATCCATTGTCCATATAAAACGCTCGTTAACAAACTTAAAAATTTATTGCCCATATAATGCAATAAGAACTGAGGCGTTCTTTCGTCTTTTCTAAAGTTGGGCAACCTCTTAAGCCTTGTTCCATATACAACTACTGCTTTTTTTTGCAGAATTGGATTCAAAAGTAAAGGAATATATTTAGGATCATATTCCAAATCAGCATCCTGTATCAGGATATATTCACCTGATGAATTATCTATTCCGGTTCTAACCGCCACCCCCTTACCCTGATTTTCTAAATGACTAACAATTTTTATCGCCGGGTTTTTTAATAAAAAATCTTGAATCAATTTTAAGGTCTTATCAGTTGACCCATCATTAACAATAATTATCTCTTTATCTACATTTGGAATTTTGACGCTTATTACTCTTTTGAGTATTTCAAGAATTGTTTTTTCTTCATTAAAGACCGGAATAATAATTGATAATTTCATAAATTAACTTCCACCCTGCTTTTTCTTAAAAATAAATTGTTCTTTTGTATTGTAAATCATTTTGTAGCTTAAATCTTCTTTAAGCTTTTCGATCGTGTTTTCTACAGCGTGTTCAATTCCGAAAAAACTGTTTGAACTTTGTCCTTTTCTATTATCTATCATTATATATTCTGGATTGTATTTTTTATAGTCAAATCTTAACAGATATACTTTTTGGTGCGTAAATCTTGCCGCTAAATTATTTTGCGTCATTACAGAAGCTTCTTTTGGAATTTTTTTAATCATATCATTCAGATAATTAAAGTTTTTTGTATGCTCGTAAAAACTTGGATTATATGCTAAGCCAAATGGTCCATGCAATATAAATCTATAAAGAAATAAAGCGTTTAGAATAATAACTGCCCAAACCAGATATAAAAATTTCGAAGTAAATTTTATTTTCTGCAATTTTTTAAGAGCAAACACAGACGAAATAGCGAGAATTACAGCGCTTTGTGAATTGTAATGCATCCCCAAATCCCATCGAGTACAACAAAATTGCGGTATAAATCGTATTCCGTAATCCTGCAAAATCAGAAACCAAAAAACTGGAGAAATAATTGGAAGAAATGAGAAGCTTAAAAAACTAAAAAATAAGGTTTTCTGTTTTAATGGGTGGTCAACAAAAGCAAAAATATTATCAATCACACCTCCATGAAAAGAGGGAGAATAAAGATAGGTTCCATTGGAAAATAAAGGAATAATTAATTTTATGCTAACGTACCCCCATATAAATGAAATCGCAATAGTAATTATTGCGATCCTAAACCATTCCTTTCTTAAAAAAATAATTGCTATTCCTATCCCTGCTCCCAAAAGAAAAGTTGATTCCTTAAAGCCTAATGTAACAATAAGAAATATAAAATATAGCTTGACCCTTTTATTAACTATTGCCCAAAAAGTAAGCATTAAGGGCAATGTCATAATAGTGATTTCATGAAAATCTGTAATAACAGCATTCTGGAGACCTACAAAGAGAAAATAACAAGTTAAAATGCCTAAAGCCAACAGTCGATTCTTCAAAACTTGCTTACCGATTGAATACAAAACAATTCCGCTCAATCCTACGACTACCGCTTGCACAACAAGAATCATCTCCTGTCGATCTGTTAACCAATAAAGCGGCGACAACAAGAAAATACTCGGACTAAAATGATCCGCGAAAATCCATTTTCCTCCTACTGCAAGATGATCGATAATTGGAGGTTTTAAGCGAGATACACCCCAAATTGCTTGATCAAATATTCCAAAATCATAATAAAATACTTCGTATTGCCAAAAACGATTTAAAGATACCAATATACCTGCTGCGATAAAACAAAGAGAAAATATGTAGGCAGCAACATCTTTGTATTTTTCAACCTTCATTATGCTGTATAAACTCGCTTATGACTTGCTTGTCAGATTTGATAAAATATTTCTGAGAATGATTCTTGGATTTTATCACCCTAGGTAATCTTATAAAAGCTTGAAAAAACCCCAAAACAAAAACCCATTCTCCATTAGCAAGTGTCTTTATAAAATGGTATGGCAGCCAAAAAACATGAAGTAATTGCAATTTTGGATCAGTTGCGTTTTTCCAAACGAAGATAAATTGATTTTTATAAGCGATCGTTTTTATTTTAAATGAAGAATACGCACTTTTAATAGCGCCCTTTTCGTGCTCGTGAACAACAATACTTTTTGGTTCAAATAGAATTTTGAATCCTGACTTAATAGCCCTATATGATAAATCGATGTCTTCCCAATAAAAAGGACTGTACAATTCGTCAAAACCTCCAAGCTTATCCCATATTGACTTTCTAAATGCGCCGCTTCCGCCGTTTACCCAAAGCGTATTAATTTTATCAACTTCACCTCGAGCATGAACAAGAAATCCCCTTTGCCACTTTCCTATTCCACGTCCCCGCAAGATTGTTTTACCATCTTCAATGCTCTTATCCATGCACCCGACAGCAAAAACATCTTCGTCTTTAAAATGAGAAAGAAGAGGAATCAAAAAGTCTTTTTCAGGCCTAACATCGGTATTTATTAAAATTACAATTTCACCCTGTGATTCCTTAACGCCCCTATTAACCGTTGATGCAAACCCAAGATTCATATCGTTAATTAAATATTTAATAACTATTTTTGATATTTTATATGTATTTTTGATTTTTGATATTTGATATTTGATTTCTTCAATCGAGTTATCTTTTGAGCAATCATCCACAACAATTATTTCCGTCTGTCCACCTTGTTGTTCGTGCCAATATTTCGCTGCTTCAAAAACCTTCGGCAAATTTTTCCTCAAAAGCTCCTCGCCATTATAATTAGGAATAATAATGCTTATATTCATAATAAAGAATTGTAAAACATTACTGCGTGTTTTCCTTTCGGAACAACGACCCCTCTAAAATTATAATATGTTTGTAAAATTTCTGTTTTTATTCCATCTATATTTACTCTCCATGTTGGATAAAAACTATCAGTTAAAACCAGGAAGCCATCTTTTTCGTTTTCTGTTTTTATGCTGACTTTATTGTCGGAATATTCAATAATCTGCGCTTCTCCTTTTGACCATCTTGGAGATGTGTCTCTTGAGATAAGAGATTTTTGCACTATCGAACTTTTCCCAAGATTAAAATTATCTTCAAAGATTTTCTCTATAACATCATATTTATCATCTACAAATTCTATATTTTCAACAAAAAATACACGCGGTAATACGTTATTATTTTCGTATATTCTTGTTTGCCCTTCCTGAAAAACTTTTTTAAGTTTTGGTGAATCCAAATCTGTAAGACTTAAGATGTATTTTACTCCTAATAAATCAATAATTTTCGAATCGTAATTATGCGGAGTTATAATACGATTGAAACCAAATGGTGAAGAAATATTTGGTTCTCCCCTTTCTGACGCGGCGATCAACTCTGCATAAGGATTTAGGTACAAAGGATCATATCCGTCAACACTTTGTAATTTATACATAAGCGAAAAGTTTGGGGGAAAGATTCTGGAATCTGTAGTCATAAATCTATAAAAGCCAAGGTTTTTTTGTAAAAATGAAATAATTTTTGTTTGGGGGAAAAGATATTTTTGGTCGGTAAACGGAGTAAATTTATCAAAAAACCTTAATAGATCAAACACTGTTAACCCTACTATAATAAAACAGATAATAATTATGATTTGCTTTTGTTTCTTGAGGAAATAAGATGTAACAGTTAATAAAACAAAACCGCCAAATAATAGTGTTGGCAGCATGAGATTTCTTTTCGAAACTAAAATATTTTCTTCCGAAACTAAAGGAAAAAAATCTTTCCCATAAAATATAAAAACCCAAAGAGAAATTAAAATAAAACCGATAAATATAAGCGGATATATAATACCTCTCTTTTTTGCGCGGATAAAATAATCTAATCCAAATGCCGCCAAAATCGCTAGCGAAAAATCTACAATAAAAAGAAGACGCGTTGGCTGAGAGGTTGATATAAACGGAATCTGTAAAATATATGGAAGTTTTGCTAAAAAAGTTGGTAAAGCAAAAATAAGAGGCACAAAAAAAATAGTTCCAAAAAAGATGGTCTTTTTATCATGCCTGAAAAACATCGCAAAAATCGCCATTATAATTGGTGCTATACCAACATATCCGACAAATTCTCCATAATTCCAAACACCCCAATAATTAAGCGTTGTTGGATTGCCAAAAAAATCAGGAGCAACAAATTGGATTAAATGCTGCCATGGGACAAACCACCCGTCTTTTATCCATGCCGCTTGATCAACTTCTCGAGCAGATAACAGAATGAATTGAAGTGTTGGAATCCACTGAATAGAAGTAAGAATTATGAATAATGAATTAAGAATTAAGTATAAAAACAGGATTAATTTGCTTCTTCCAAGCTGAATCCATCTTGCAAAAAAGTATGTAATCGAAACAATATAAAGATAAAAAAATATTTGTAAGTGTCCAGCAAAAAAAGAAGACACCAAAGAAAAAACAAAAACAAAACCCCATAAAATAATTTTTTTGTCTTTGATACTTGATACTATTTTGTCTATCGACAGAAGCATCAAAGGCAACCACAGTCCAACGTGTAGAATGGTCCCCCATTCCATCCACGCAACAGAAAATCCACAAAACGCAAATACCAAACTGCCTAAAAAACTCGCGAGCCGGTGCATAGAAAGATTACGAAGATACGAGTATAAAAATATTCCCGCTAACAATGGCTGTAACATTATTAATACCGACCATCCAATATTAATGGGTAATATAAAAAAGAGTAAATTGAATGGATAGAAAACAGCTGATTGAAAATTTGCCAAAAGTGGAACCCCGGAAAAATTATATGGATTCCACAAAGGAAGCTCGAATTTCTTTAAAGCTGTAATTGCAAGTTCTCGCCAAGGATACTGCTGCCTTACAGGGTCTGTAATAAGGGAATTTTTAAAAGGAATTCCGTTTGGGTAGTCTTTGGAAAACAGGTCGCGAAATGGATGATAAAGCCCAACAATAGTATCTGATGGGATAGGCAATTTGTTTTCAAGAAAAAAGGGTTTGAAAAAAAATAAAACTATAAAAACAAATAAAGCAATTGGTAAAATTCCTAGTTTCATCTTATAAAATGATCTTGTCCAATTCCTTACAAAACCTCTCTTTGCTAAAGATTTTCGCTCTGATTGCTGCCTCATTAGACATTTTCTCCCACAGCTTATTATCTTTTGTTAAAGTCTTTGTTTTTTCCATAAGCTCATCCGTTGTATCCCACAAAAATCCGTTTTTTCCGTTTTGTACAATTTCCTTTTGTCCGCCTGTATTAATAACAACAGGAACTGCACGAGCACCCATAGCCTCAACCGTTGAAATCCCAAAATGCTCTGCGTATTCCGGATGCGCTTTCAAGTCTTCACCGAAACCCGAAGCATGCCAATATAGTTTTGCTTTTGAGTATACTTCCCATAGCTTTTTATTGTTCATGTTTATTAAAAATTCAATCGGGTAACCCTTTGCCGCCTCTTGCACTCTATTGAAGTTTTCTTTATCTTCGTCATGAACACCAACTGCCAATACAAATTTCCAATCCTTAAATCCTCTATCCACCATTTTTTTAAAAGTTGCCACCATAAAGTCTTGTTTTTTATAATCGGTTGTTCCAAGATTTCTTGCCCTAAACCTCCCGACATGCAAAATAATATTCTCTTTTTTCATCGCTTTTGCATTAAGAGGCACCGGAGGATACAACACTACCCCTTTTTGAGCAATTCCCGCATTGACAAATGACCTACTGTATTCTGAATTGAAAAAAATCTTACTAACCCGTGAAAGCTTAAGCTTAGATTTAAACGACTTATCATCCATCTTGGATAAAGGCTGTTGTATATGAAGATATAATTTTTTTGACAAAACAAAAGGCATGCTTCCATCGCTTAAAATAATAATCGCGTCGTATTTGCGTGTTTCTAAAATCCTTTTGAGAAATCCGTAAGACTTGGAAAAAATATTGGCTTCTACCTTACAGCGGGAAAGGTCAAGGGAAAACTGCTCTTGAATCTTTTTGACATCAGATCTATGATCCCAAAAAATGACTACATGGTGTATGTTCGACAAATACTCGGCTATAGACATCATGTATCGCTCTCCGCCACCGATGTCATCAAGATAAGGATCAAATATTCCAACCCGCATTATACTATTCTATCAACTCTTGCATTGTTTGAAAAGTTATGCTATGGTAAATATGTGAATCCATCGAATGTTCCCCAAATTAACCCAATTATTGTTATTGTTATTTTTATTTGGACAATTTTCTGGAAAATAATAGCTTTGTGGAGAGCCGTGAAACACAATCAGAAAAACTGGTTTGTCGCGATCATAGTTGTTAATGGGGCAACAATTGGGATACTTGAGATAGTTTACCTTTTTGGCTTTGCCAAAGAAAAATTAACTCTTAAAGAACTACGCACTTATTTTCGCCTTAAGTCTTCATCCGAGAGTCCAAAATGATGTCCGATTTCATGAATAACTGTTGCTCTGACTTGCGCTTTTATTTCCTCATCGCTTCTTGCAACTCTTTCTATTGAATTTTTGAAAATTGTTATCTTATCAGGTAGAACTCCTGAATAGACTCCTCTTTTTGTCTGGGGAATTCCTTCATAAAGTCCAAAAAGTAGAGACCATGAAGGAACTCTTAGCTTTCGAAGCTGCTGAACAGAAGGCGTATCTTCTACAACAACTGCGACATTGTTAAGTTTTTTCCCAAATTCCACCGGCAGCGAATCAATCGCCTCCCCAACCAATTTCCTAAATCTCTCATCATCCATGAAAGTATTGTACCAAATCCAAAACAGAATATTTACAGCCCTTGACAAATAACCAAGCTTGTTATAAATTGAGGTTAATATGCCAGAAATAATTCAAACCAACCCAAAGATATTAGGAGGTCAACCGGTAATCAAAGGAACACGGATTCCTGTTGCCAGAATTGTAGCTTTAATTGTCCACGGATATAAAATCAAAGATTTCAAAAAAGACTATCCCTATCTAGATATAACGAAAAAAGACCTTAAAGATATTTTTAAATACTATTCAAACAAAATTGCGTAAATACAAAATCTCCCCTAAGAAAAAGAAGAAATTTCGTATACTCTTGGATTCTGCATTTGCAAAACCAGACTCTTTTCCCAAACTTAAAAAGAAAGCTAATTTAGCCCATGCAGTGCATGACTTAGGATTATCTGCTCAGGCAGAGGACGAAGAAATTTACCAAAAAGCAGTCGAACAGAATAGATTTGTATTAACAATTAATTTTAAAGATTTTAGAAAATTTGTAAAAGAAGATAAACCTGGAACTTTAGGCATTGATTCTCAGCTAACAAATCAAGAAATAGACGAAAAAGTTACCAACTTCATTTCTGGAAAAGACCCCGAAGATTATAAAGGCAAAGCCACAAAGATTTAAAGACCCCAATTTATCACAATATACTGACGCGTGAACCCATATCACATCCGATGTGTAGAAAGGCATACATGCGTTTCTCTTCTTGTCCGCAATTAGCAATTGGCATATAATGAAAATATGGCTGATGATAGGTCAATACGAGACTCGCTGGCTCGCGACAGAACACATTTGGCAAATGAGAGAACGCTTTTGGCTTACATCCGCACAGGTCTTGGCTTCATCCTAACAGCAGCTCTGATCCTTCGATTTAGTCCAATAGAAACAACTTATTTTCTCTCAGTTATTTTGCTAGTTTTGGGATTTGGGCTACTGATTGTTGGTGTTTTCAGGTTCTTTAAATTAAAAACAAAAATTGACAGAGAGAAACATTAATTTCTCTGTCCTATAAACCGGAAATTTTTAAGCCATCTCCTACTTTTAAAGCTGTTATCTTAAAGAAACACCCAATTGAAAAGTCTACTTTTATATGAAGCCATATCATATCCGATGTGTAAATAATACATCTGAGTCAAAAGAGTTATATTTTTTACTTGCTTTTTCTTAGAAGCTTGAGGGCATATTCAACCAATATGCTTGGTTCATATCTGCAGATATCCCTAATATAAGTTGTTTTGGGATATGGTCAATTTTAGAAGTTTCAATCATCTCAAGCTCAAAAGCAACAGCTCTATGATTTCCTTCAATTACTGTGCATACACTATTCAGGCTCAATGATATTAAGATTATTTTTTCCTTAAACGGATGTTGCCCAATATTGCTTTTTATTTGCTTAATATGATTGAAGTCTACGCCCCATAAGTCAGGCATATTATTTTTAACTGATAATGCAGCCTCTTTGAGGTTTTTTCCCAGACCAAAAGTCTTGTTCCAACCATCTTCTCTAATAACAAGTAAATTCTCAAACTCTTGAATTTCCAACTCTATAATATACCATTCTATATTGAGTGGCAACTGAGCAAGCAATGGATATCTCCACTTCCACAATAGTTCTTTCCGAATATAATTTTCTTGCCAGTTATCTAAATTTGGACTTACTATTAATCCATTAAATTTATCCCTGACTGAATTGTAAAAAGGCTTATACCATTCGGATGAAAGAAATTCTAATTCAAACTCAGGCTCTTTTATTTTGCTAATTATTTTCAATTATTTTAAATTATAACAAAAATGTTCCGTGTCGCACAATGATTGTCTGGCTAACAGACAACAAACTCCACATACTTATTTAAAGAGGAATTCGACAACTGATTCGCCTTTGGGGACGATAACTGCGCGGAAGGAATAATCTGCTCTGTATATTTTGGAACTTTTTCCATCAACTCTTGCCTTCCATCCCGGATAATAATTGTCTGAAAGGAATAAAAGTGCCGGGCTATTGGATGAAGTTTTAATAACTATTTTGTTTGGCGTATAGGAAATAATTTTGGCAGAACCTGTAGCTCCTTTCTCAATTATCAGATCTGGTGCTTCCTCTAAAATTAGAACATTCCGAAAATCAAAATCATCACTATAAAATCTCTTTATTATTTCCTTGTCGTCTTTGATTACTTCATAATTGTAAAAAAGTGTTGCTCTTGCAAGTACCAGTTTGTTTTTAAATAATTGAAATTTATTGTCCTTATAAACAAGGTCATACCTTTTTATATCTTCCCAAACAGGATACGCCCAACCTTGATTGGTATCCGCAATTGGATGAAAAACAAGACCAACACCCAAAAGATCAAGCACCCTATCTGTATACTTTCCCCGTCTATCTAATTTGACAACAGATCGTTCGGGTTTTACAAATTCTCCACTGTAAGCCGATCTTATAAACTCCCCATATCTTCCTATATATAAAGGATCATATCCCTCCAAAGACGGAAAACCATAATAAGTAGTAACTTCTGCTCCAAGATTGCCATAGATTCTATTATTTCCAATATTTTTCTTTATTGCATCTATAACCGGAACTTGAGGATACACTAATTGAACAGGATCGAAAGGCATCCATTTCTGGGCAAATCGAAGACTATCGAAAGATACGGAAAATAGAAAATAGAAAATAGAAAATAGAATTAATTTTTTGTTTATTGTCCCCGCAAAAACAACAACTATTGCTCCGATAAATAACGCTGTTGGCAGGACGAAGTTTCTCTTTGCAACAATCAACCATTCGGCAGGATATATTTTCCCAAAAAATAACAAAAGCCACATAGTAACAAAAAATAGTCCGATAAGACCAAACATTATCGTAAGTTTTCTAGCGTCTCTAATCCCCCTAATTAACCTATCAAAACCAAACCCTGCCAAAACAGCAAACGAAAAACTAAAAAGAACAATAATTCGGGATAATGCGCTTGTTGACAAAACAGGAATCTTAAGAGAAACAAAAAACTCCGAAATCGGACTATTTACTGCAAGAATAAGTGAAAAAATACCAAGGATGGCAAAGAAAACTACAATTTTTCTTCGGACTTTCCAAATTGCAAAAATAGCTAAAAGAAAAGGCAAAATACCTATAAATCCAGCCCATTCGGCATAATGCCCAAACCAATCATTACGAGTTACCGGATTGCCAAAGAAATCCGGAGAAATAATAGTAATTAGATATTGAAACGGTATGGCTTCGCTTATTTGAAAAATTTCGCTTCGAACAGACTCACGATAAAGCTCAATCGATGGCAATATCTGCGGCAAAGAAAGAAGTATGCCGACAAAAGTGGAAAGTATTAAGTAGAAAGTACTGCGTATATTGCGGATGGCTAAGCCTTTAAAAACTAAAAAGGCAATAAGAGCGCCTAAGAAATATAGACTCATCTGAAAATGCCCGGAGAAAAAAGAAAGAGGAATAGTTAAACATAATAAAATTAAATATCGAAATTGTTTTGTGTTATAAAATTTGTTAATTGCCAGCAAAGCCAAAGGCAAAAGACTAATTGCTAAAGACAGCGTTCCGTACGCCATCCAAACAACGATAAACCCGCAAAACATAAAAGAAATACTACTTATCAATGAACCTACCTTGCCCACCCCAATCTGCCGAACAAAAAGATACATAAATAATCCCGCTAAAAATGGCTGCAACAAAATTAAAATACTCCATGAATGGATAAAGGGAAAAATAAAAAACAGAAGATTAAAAGGCGACAAAACAGCAGATTGAAAGTTTGCCAAATGCGGATTACCGGAAAAACTATAAGGATTCCAAATCGGTATTTGACCGCTTTTAAATGTTTCCATGCTAAACTTTTTCCATGGATAAATCTGGGTATGAATATCCGGCATTGCGTTGTTTTTAACCGGACCCAATAATTCCTCATAATGGCTCCAGGGTGCGAAAAAATTAACCTGATACGTTGAAGAATAAGGAACTTTCCCTTGAAGAAAATAAGGGGACGCAAAGATAAACCAAATAACAAAAATGAGCCCAAATGCCCAAAATCTCAAAAAATAATTTTTCACTTTTAACTTTTAACTTTTAACTTCTGTTGAATTTCCCACAACCTAGCATATGTTATAAACATACTAAACATCTGATAAATGCTCTCTATTAATCCAACAGTTCCCGCCTTATACCCTTTTTGCCTGATGTACCAATCAAAAAAAGATGTTGTCATAATTCTTAAGAATCTCCACCAAACCATCTGTGGATGTCCTGCTTTAAATCGCAACTCTGCTTCTATTTTTGACCACTCAATTGTTTTACCAAGCATTAACGTAAGATCGCGATGCGTATAATGAAGTAAATAACCATCAAGCTCCCCTACTTTCCCATGGATTATCGGGCTTTCATGAAGCTCCCCTTTCCATCCTTTAAGGTTTTCCTTTTTAAAAAGCCTTTCAAGTTTTTCAATATACGGCCATTCATTCTTCGCAGAAGTTCCTAAATAAAAATTTTTCCTTTTCAAAGAATAAGCATTTAATTTACCAATGCGATCGCTGTCTTTTGTTAAATGCTTAATCTCGTCTTTTAGCTCGTTTGAAACCCGTTCATCAGTGTCTACATACAATACCCAATCTCCTTTTGCCTTTTCCAATCCAAAATTTCTAAGCTTAGAGAAATCATTTGTTTCGAGTGGGTAAACTTTAGCTCCCATTCTTTTGGCAACCTCAACTGTCCTATCTTCAGATCCTCCGTCAACAACAATTATTTCATCGCAAAAAGATATAGAATCCAAACAATCCGCGATAATATTCTCCTGATTTTTTGTAATAATAATAGCCGAAATCTTACTCATACATTAAAACTTCCCCTCCCGGATCTTCCCAAATAAAAATCCAATATTCCTCTTTTCTGCCAATATCTCCCTTTTGCTAAAAGTTTTATGCTCTCCTTAAAAAGCGCCAGTTTTGATCGCAACCTTGCGTATCTAAAACCAAACAACATTCTGTTTCGTGTTATATAATAATCCTGAAGGCTGGAACCCGAACCTCCGGCTGACCCTGCATTTTTGTGCCAAAGAATTGCTTTTGGTGAATATATAATAGAATATCCTCTTCTTCTTATTCTCTCGCAAAAATCACTATCCTCATAGTACAAAAAAAACTTTTCGTCCAAAAATCCAACTTTTTCAAATATCTCCCGTTTAACCAACATGCAGCAACCAGACGCAAAATCTGTCTTTTCAATTTGGTCGTATTGCCCACGATCAACTTCATCAACTCCCCTATGAAATCCTATAACATTCTTCCAATCCATTTTTCCTCCCGCATACCAAAATACTTTTCCTAAATCCACTTTTTTATATCTATCTTTATGGAATTCAAATCCGGAAGCAAAATAAATTTTGGGCACAGCAATACCTACATCCTTATCTTTTTGAGCCGCGCTTAATAATTCTTCTACTAAGTTTTTATCAACAATCGTGTCGTTGTTTAAAATCAAGACATAATCCGCTCCGTTTTCCAGCGCATATTTAATTCCTACGTTTTGCCCGCCGGAAAACCCCAAATTCTTCTCGCCCCTAATAATCTTAACGTCAATTCTGAATTCTAAATTCTTAATTCTAAATTCCGTATGCGATGCATTATCAACTACAACAACTGTTATCTTGAAATCTTTTGAAATAATTTTATCTAACGAAAGTAAACACTCAATGGTGTTACCAGCTCCATTAAAATTTATAATCGAAACAAAAATATGCCTCATGCTATTTTTTTGAATTTTCGTAAACCCTTATAAAACAATCTTTTCAGTGGATGGTAAGAAGTTTCCAAAAACGATGTTATAGACCAATAATGAAATTCCTGTATGATTTTCCTACACTCGTTATAAATATCCTTCAGGAAATGCGCGCTATTTTCTTCCCTAAATCCCTGCCTCTCCCACACTTTTGCAAATACTATTTCCGCGTACATAGCCTGAAGCATACTTAGCACCAACCCATGCAATCCGTCTTTATAACCTTTTTGCGCAAAAAACGTTTTGAGAAAATCATTTACCGGAAATCTTATGGCATCAATCCATCCCAAAATTTTACCCGACGCTATAATCTTTTCCACCTCGCTCTCTGTATAAATTTTATCCATTTTGTAAAGAAACTGAGAAATAGTAGAGTAATTAAGATGCTCCAGCGGACTTTGCAGCTTTTCAGTTTTTCCTTCTACGCGGATGTACTCATGAACATGTCTTTCCGGAAATTTCCCCTTACCCTTTCTGAATAATCTTAATTGGTAGTCCGGCCACCAAATTGAATGTTGTATCCATTTTCCAAAAATTATATTTTTGCGCGGTATCCAGTATCCGCTTACCTGGTCATTAGTCTCTTGTCTTTGGTCTATGGCAATTTTTTCCTTAATCTCATTTGCAAGTTCCGGTGTTACTCTTTCGTCCGCATCAAGACTTAAAATCCAATCTCCTGTTGCTTTCGAGAAACCATAATTCTTGTTGACATTAAGCATTAAATTATTCTTACGGGTAAGTATTTTACCCGTATACTTTCTGGCAATCTCGCGGGTCTTATCAAGAGATAAATTGTCAACAAATACGATTTCTGCTGCCAAACCCTTTACTGATTCCAAACAATCTTTTATTTTTGCCTCTTCGTTATATGCAGATATAACAACCGAAAGACTATTCATAAATGTACTAGCTTATTGTATCAGGAGAGTGGCTTTTTTCAAAGTTTTTTAAACTGTTTGGTAACAAATCTAATATCGGATTTTATTTCGGCCTTTGCCATCAAATATAACAAACCAAAATACACAATTCCGCTGAAAAGTACAGTAATAAAAATAGTAAAAATATTAAGAACCAAAACAGATACTATTGAATTCAAAATTACACCCATTACAAGACTTGCTACAAGTGGCTTAACTATTTGCTTAAGCGCATCAAATTCTATGTATTTTTTTGTTATGATTACAACAGCAACCACCGATACTGAAATAAGAGCAGACACTCCCGCCACTCCATTAAAACCATAATATATAATTGCTAATGGAGTCAAAATCCACGTAGAAATCGTCCAAAAAACCATTAGATATAATGTTACTTTTATCTTACCGATTGCATTCAACGCGTTAGTCAAGGGTGTTGTAATAGAAGAAAGAGCCGCGTTGATTGCAAAAAATGTCAGAGACAAAAGTGCCGGCTCCCATTTCTGGTATTTTGGGATAATGCTTATAAGATGAGGCATTAATATTACAATACCAATAACGGATGGGAATATTAAAAGGGAAACTGCGAACAATGATTTCTCAACAGCTATCTTCAGGTGGTTTTTGTCGTGAGCTAGCCGCGCAAAGGAAGGAAACATTATACGAATAACATTATCCATAACCAGCCGTAATGGCGAGAATGCCAATTTTTGCGCAACACCAATATATCCTACTTGAGCAAATGGAAGAACTTTACCTAGATACACTATTAGTAAATTATCTTTGATAAGAGCTAACAAACTATTTGCCTGAAATGGAATTCCATAAGACAGCAGCCTCTTTGCAGCAACTTTTGAAAATCCAACCTGTATACGCCATGGAGAAATTGCATAAATCGTTATAAGGCCAAGTATTCCTCTTACTAACACCGCATATGTGAAGCTGGATACCCCAAATCCTTTTATAGCAAGTACCAATACTATAATGTTAAAAGAAAATGTTTCAACAATTTCCGGAATTACTAATTTTTTAAATTGTAATTTTCTCTCTAATATAATAGAAGGAATGGTTTTTAAAGAGGACATAAAAAAAGCGATAATCAGAGCTTGATAAAGATATATTCCTTCATTCTTAAGGTCATAGAAAGAACTAACTGCTTGTGACGATAACAATGCGATCAAAACCACAGAGATAACAAGAATTTGCTGAATTGTGAAGGTTGTTTTTAGTTCTTCTTCTGTAATATTCTCTTTTTTTTGAATTAGCGCTGCTGCAAGGCCGACATCGGAAAAATAGGATAAGAAAACAATAACCGAGGAGACAATAAAGAATATCCCGTAATCTGACGGGGCAAGAAATATGGTGAGAAGTAGTCCTACTATTTGAGAAATTATTTGAATAATAAATGTACGGGAAACTAACGCAACAACACCATGAATAGATCGTCTTGCAACTGTCGCAATATCAAATTCTTCCATAACGCAAATCTAGCCAAAGCTTAAAACTTTCCCGGATTGCCCGGATAATAACCCTCAAATTTCCTCCGCTCTGATCGCCATAAAGTCGCGGGTAATGAGTTACATCAACTTCTGCGATTCTTAAGCCTGCTTTTTTTGCTTTTGTCAAAATTTCTGTAGTAATCATAGCGCCCTCAGATTTAAGAGGCGAAATTTTCTCAATTGCGCTTTTTCTGAAAAGCTTAAACCCGCAATCTATGTCTCTAAAGTAAAATCCAAAAAACACAAAATCCCAAATTTTGAGAAGCTGCATAAGAATTCTGCGCATTGGATGATCCCGTCTTTTCTTTCTGTATCCAATAACTATATCTGCGAATTTTATTTTTTCTATAAATTTTAAGCTTTCGGAAAAGTCAAACTGTCCGTCTCCATCGTTAAAAATAACTAAATCGTACTTAGCGTTTTCAAACCCTTCGCGTAAAGCCGCGCCATACCCCCTGTTTGGTTTATGGGAAATAACTCTTAGATGCTTTTGATCTTCAACTGCTAATTTGTTGCATATCTGAGACGTATTATCAGAGGATCCATCATCTATCATGATAATCTCCCAATTAAAAGCCAACCGCTTTGCGATTGGAATTGCTTTTTTAACTACATTTTCTATATTTTTCTCCTCGTTCCAAAACGGAAAAAAAATAGAAAGTTCTTTAACTGTTTTGTTCACCCACTCTTCCCTTTCTTTCTAAAAACAATTATACCAAGAGTAAGGACTATAGCACCACTAAATGTTATTACATTCGAAACCTTTTGCATTAGTGTCTCTTGAGGAGGAATTGCGGGCATTTTTATTATTTCACTTTCCGATTTGGGTTTTTTAAAATTAGGTGCCAAAAACTCATCCGAGATTTTCGACGCAGTCCACTTTAACGCGAATTCGCTGGTGTAATCTAAAGGTGTCTTTGCCAATATAGTCTGTGGATTAAACAATTTAATATTGAAACTAATTAATAGAAATATTAAAATAGCCGAAATGTATACTCCATATTTTTTGAATAATTCTTTGTTTAAAAATACCAATATAGAACCAGAAAGAAATGATGAAAAAAATGAGGCAAGCAGCAAAAATCTCCATGGATATTGGAAAAAAACCATCAAAGGTATGGTTTCCCAAACAAATCTTGATATTTCTAAAATGAAAAATATTGACAAAGCAAATCCTGCAAGAGAAAAAAAAGCAACGTTATAATTTTTATTAAAATTATAATATTTATTTTTTATTAAGGAAATTAAAACTAAGACTAAGACTACAAAAAGCACTACTATGTGTAATTTACCAATCATAAAAGACATCCCGTCAAGCATGCATCCCGGCGCTGATCCTCCAAATCTCCAATGGCTGTTCCAAAGTTGGTTTAAGCAAACAAAATGATCGCGAAAATCTGCTCCCCCTCCAATTTGAGACAAAACATTAGTATATTTCATTTCCAAAAGGGCCGGCAGCCAATAAAAAGCGGAAATCAGTAATCCCAAAACTGTAGCAAGTATTAAGTAGTATATAGTATGTATGTTTTTATTTTTGTAAGCAATGTAACAATATAACAATATAACAATAATTAACAATGGTGTAACCATCATGGCTGTTAAGTTATGTGAAAGAATAACTCCAGCGTATCCAAATGAGCCAACTATTACCCATTTCCATTTTGGGTCCTTAAATACTTTATGAAATCCCCAAAACATTAAAGGCACAAACGCGTAAGCCCAAAATTCCGCGACATCTCCCCTGACATAAATATCCAAAGCATGATAAGGAGCATACAAATAAAACAAGCCGGATAAAACTCCGCCTTTCTCCCCCCAAAATTCTCTTGCCAAAAGATACATGAAGATTCCGGCGAGCAAAATCCCAATCCCCATCATTATTTTTGTGGCAATAAGCGCGTCAAATCCTAAGAGAGTAAACAAACCGCCAACATAATAAGCAAGAGGAGCATAAAAATTAAAAATCGGATATCCATACCCGTAGCCCAGATCAGGAACCCACCGCACAGGAAACATTCCATCTTTCAGAGCTTTCCCCATTTCAAAAACCCTCGCCACTTGAGTATCATCATGCATTGGAAAAAACCCACTAACAAAAAGCGGTTTTACAGCCCAAAAAGACAAAAGAAGAACTGCAATAATAACCCAATTACGTTTGACAAAAGTAATCATCTTATGATATTATTTTACATGATTCAGACCAACTTTTCATATGAAAGAACAAATGCCCTCCGACTCGCTACACTATCCCGGTGACAACACTTATGAACACGCTCGAAGACTAAAATTGGAGAGCAATTTTTCTAGACCAAAAAACAATCCAGTTGATAATTTCTTCAAGAAATTGGATAAGGAAATTCTACTTGCTTCAAGCTTCGGCGTTAAACAAGAAGACTATGGTGAGGTTGCCAAAGGTTTGTTTGGAGAAAGAGTAGACACTGACAATGTCACTGAAGAACAAAATGCACAAATTCAAGGCGCATACCTAGGCTTTCATATTGGCTGGAAGAGTGGGTTGGATAAGTTCTTCAAAGAGAGAAAAGCAGACAAATAACGTAGTAATTAATCTCCCCTTCTAATTTACACTTGAAACTTACTAAGACTTGCCTCCACGAAATAACTTCAAATGGGTTTTAACAAGAAATATTAAAGCTATAAAAGAAAACAAACTAACCAAATCTGCAAATAATCTTAGAGGGGTTTCGGAGAAATTTAGCTTTACCTTATTATTTCCTTTTGGTACCTCAAGTTCCATTAAGCCCTTTTCGTTCTGATAATCAATGGTTAATTCTCTACCTTCACAATCAAGAGATCCTTCGCTACGCTCAGGATGACAAGAGGGAGCGTACGCCAAAGCTTTCCAACCCGTATAGTAAATTGTATTTATTCTTACTTTCGTGTTATCACTTGAAGAAACATTAAACGAGATCATTTTAGAATTGTAATAAACATTACTTACTGTTCCTGCCCCTCCTACTATTTCTACTTTCTCTTTAAACCTCTCTATCGGCTTTTGCTCTACCCATTTTGGCATGTATTCGTTTTTTACTGTTGTTGTATCCATATTTGTTGAATAAAACCCTTCTCCTTTGTCGAAAAATTCAGAAGGCGTTAGGAATGGTTTCGCTGATAATACTAAAATTATTAGGCTTAGAACTGCAATTGGTATTTTTAGTTTGCTTGGCGAAACATAAATAACACAAGCGATCAAAAAAGAAACAGATACTATTGATAGTGATAAGAACCGAAAAGGAAACTGAATAAAAGATACAGGTAAAATATTCCACAAGGTTGTGCTTAATGAACTTGAAAAGAAAACCGAAACTAATCCAACGATAAGCAATAGCAAGGTTAATCTATGTTTTTTAACTTTGATTATGGAACTAACCATAAATACCGCCGTAAGAGACAAAACAAAAATTGTTGAAAATCCTATTAGGTTTATATCTGCAAAGTATGAGCCCCATTCAGAAATTTGTGTTTGAGAAAAAATAGTATATTGAAGTTCTAAAAACGCCGGAATCCAAAAAAAAGCAGAAAGACCAAGACTAATTAGTATTAAGTATAAAGTATTAAGAATTACATATTTTTTATTTTTCTTTAATAATAAATCTATTAATTTATAAATTATAATTATTGGCAAGAACAAAACAGCTAACGTGTTATGTGAAATAATCAAAAAAGCAATGCTAATTGCTGACCAAAAGAGACTTCTTCGTTCGATCTGCCAGAGGATAAAAGGCAAAACAGCAAGCGACAATACTTCTCCTATTGACCCTCGTTTGTATAAATCAAACAAATGATACGGTGTATAGAGATAAAATAATGCCCCAACAAGGCTTGAGAGTTTATCAAAAAATCGCGAAAGCCATAGATAACAAAAAATTGCCGAGCCAATCATAGAAAAACCAAAGATAATTTTTATAGTGTCTACAAATCCAATTCCCAAAATATGAATTGGGACTCCAAGATACATAAAACCAGGATACAAAAAATTAGCAACAGGATAACCGTATTCATGATTTAGTCTGCCGAGAAATCTCACAGGAAATTGACCATCAGAAAGTGCTTGAAAGAATGCGGAAAAACGTATAATCATCCACTCTCCATCATCGCTTTGAAAAAATCCAGGATGGAACAATGGAAGAATTGATGGTAAGCAAAATATTGCTAAAAGTATAAATGCGATCAATTTTTTGTTCATTCGCTTTGTTGTCATTGCGAGGATTGAAATTACGAAGCAATCTCTTAATGTTAAATGAGATCGCCACGCTTCGCTCGCGATGACAGAACTAACTATCTTGTCTCTACTATCGTAAACATAACTTCTCCATTCGGCAGGTTAACATCAAAAGATTCATAAGAGTTTTTTACAAATTCAGGAATATTTGACGGATTATCTATTAGGAGCCTGTTTGAAACTTTTATATCCTCTCCCCAGTTGATATCCCTGAATTCAAAACGATCAAAACTTTTTACATGCACAAACCCATCATCTGTTGGCGGATACCGCAAGGCAGTGTTCTGATACTTTAAAGGGTCATACTTGTTATAGAAAAGTAAAAATATATAGTGTGAATATTCTGGATGGGACATAATAACATCTTTTGAAACATATTTTTCTTGAGATAGAACATCTACCAAGGCTTTATATCCAATTCCCCATGATTGCGCCTCGTTCCTTGGAAAATGAACAAAATAACGATCCATATAAACTAATATATTAAGAGCAAACAGTGCAAATATAATTAATAAAACACTTTTTTTGTACAATAATTTATTTTTAAACCATATGTTTAACATTTCTGTAAATTTAGTAAATCCCAAAACTGTAACTAGAGAAAGAATAGGAAATATAGCAAACATTCTATTGGTATGAGGAGCATCTTTTGTGATACTTGCCGCAATTGGAGCAATGAAAAACCACAAAAGAATAAGCTTTACTTGTTTTGTCTTTTTTGTAAGCAGCAAAAAGATTAATCCCAAAACAAGAAATGGCGCTTCGATAAGGTACATATTGCCAAAATTAGCGATATTATGCGCTTTGTTATCCCCGCCTTTTATAAATAGAAACTGGGGCGAAAAAGAATTCAGATAATTTTGAGATATCCGCTCAAGCGCGAATGTCAAACGATTGTGAGTAATCCTGGATATAAGCGAATTAGGATTTTCATGTTGGTTTCTTGGGATTTCTATTTTTGCGTGAACGACAGATGGATCTCCAAAAATACCTATTCCTGATAATTTAGTTTTGCTTGCCTCAAAAAGAGTATTGTAAAAAATAAATCCGGAAAGAAGAATAAATATAATAGCTCCAATAACCAACCATTTATTTATTTGTATGCCGGATCTATAAATAAATGCAATTCCAATTACAAGAAGTGTCGTAAATACATGATTTCCAGCGTATGTAAAATAAGTTAACGCAAAACATATCAAACTTGGAATTATCAACCACGATGTCTTATTAATACTTTTTAGAAATAGCAACACTCCCAAAACTACAAAAAATACAGCTGCGTTAGACTCCGATTCAACTCTTGATAAATGCAGATGCCAGGGAGAAATTGCAATAAGAAAAGATGTAATAATCGCGATCTTCCGACTTTTTAGTAACTCCATTATCAGAAAATAAGATAATCCAACAGTTGCAATACCAAATAGAGCCGAAGGAAACCGGACAGCCAATTCTGAAAGTCCAAATAGCGACACAAACGGCACTACAGTATAAATATAAAAAGGCAGCTTCCAATCCCCAAATGACTCAAAAGATACAGGAAATACCCTCCCGTATTCATCCATTCCGGTTTTAAGAAGTGAATATGCTGTATATCCTATCGACCCTTCATCGCGATTTATCCCAGGCGGTATTTCGGTAATTCTATAAAATCTGAGAAACCCAGCGATAATAATTATCGCAAGAAAAATAAAAACCGTTTTTTTAGTCATTTTGTAATTATATTATATATTTTTACACGCTAATTGTCATTGCGAGTCCCGATTCGTAACTGTTCACACTTCTGTCATTGCGAGCGTAGCGAAGCAATCTCTTGAGATCGTCACGGCTACTTCGTAGCCTCGCGATGACAAAATCGTGTTAGAACCGTGAATTGTTAACCCGATTCTATCGGGACGAAGCAATCTCCTCAATTCCCCACAATTGTCTGCTCGAGCGGAAAAATGTGGGGACTTCAAACATCACATTGTTGATATTGATATTTAAGCATGAGATAATGTAGACAATGAATATTCCAAAAGAGCTGAATACAATCGCTCCACTTTCAAAATATCTGGCGATGGTGGTTTTTATCTCACTTCCATTTGTCGGATTTTTCCTTGGCATGCGGTATGAAGAAAAGCTTGACCTTGCCAAGCGTCAAGAGATGGAAGCAAACCTCTCAATCCCCCGCTCTCCAACACCAACACCCATAGAAATTCCATGGGTTGATCCTTTGATAACTGCAGACTGGAAAACGTACACAAATACAAAATACGGGTTTTTATTTAAATATTCCAATCTCTGGCAGCCCAAGAACCCTGATCCTAATTTCCCCAATGCTCTTGACGAATTATTGACAATCACTAAGAAAAATAGAAGCACCATTGGTTCTATAGAGTTTGATATACGCTTATCTATAGAAAGAAAAAAACTAGGCGAATCATTAGAGGACTTTGCAAAGCCGATGTGTGAAGAGAATGACCATTACTGCATACCAGGACCACCAGATAAACAAGAGAATGTTACTATTAACGGCATCCAAGCATTATGGCAGGAAAAACAATATGATGTAGGTGGACTATATATAAAAGTCTTTATACCTATAAACAATGATGTCTTAATATTTCTAGCACCAAATAGCGCTTTAGATTTTTATTCTAATACTGGTCCCGGAATTGAAAAAGCTAAAAAGGAAGGAATACAAAACGTTGAATATTTCAAAGAAATCCTCTCCACCTTTCATTTCTCAAATTAAACCGCCTTTGGAGGACATATTCACTAATTAAACATTCTGTCATTGCGAGGCTGAAAGCCGAAGCAATCTCTTTTTCTTATGAGATCGCCACGCTCGTTTCACTCGCTCGCGATGACAGGAGAGGGTATAATTGAAGCGTGTTTACTAAACAATACTATGTCTATATTGCTTCAAATAAAATAAATACTGTTTTATATACTGGCGTTACAAATAATTTAATAAAAAGAATGTACCAACACAAGAATAAAATGGTTGCAGGTTTTACATCAAAGTATAATATTATTAAACTTGTTTATTATGAAGTTTATAGAGATATAAATGAAGCAATCAAAAGAGAAAAACAAATCAAAGGAGGTTCGAGACAGGAAAAAATTGATTTGATAAAGAAAATAAATCCAACATTTAAAGACTTATATCAAGACATTATTAAATGAGATTGCTTCGTAGTCCCGCTGAGCGGGACTCCTCGCAATGACAAAGTGAAGCAGGTTTATTCCAAAGTATGCTACTACATAGTGATAGACTTTGGACGAATACGGAGGAAGATTAACAGAATCAATGTCAAAATAAAACTTATCGTGCTAATTCCCATTCCAACTCTAAAAGAATCCGGATCATATTTCATGATAACATTGTGTTTTCCTTCCGGGACAACAACTGCTCTAAATGCATAATTTGCTCTGTATATTTTCGTTTCCTTCGCATCAACAAATGCTTTCCATCCCGGATAATAAGTATCTGAAAGAAAAAGGAGTTGATTGCTTTGATTGTTAGTCGAAAAAATAATCTGGTTTGGTTTATAAGATACCAGACTTACCGTTCGAGCTTGTCGAGAACTTCTCGACTCGGAGGTTCCAGACGGCACCTCCTTGATCGAAGAGTAAGAGCTCGGCTTTCCTTCTAAGAGAATTGTTTTTGAGGGATCGAAATTTTTGTCAAAAAATATTTCTTCAAACTCTTCATTACTATTAAAAACTTTATACTCTGATGCTAAAAATGCCCTTGGCAGCGCTTTTTGATTTTCAAAAATTTTCCATTCATCTTTTTCATAAATTAATTTAAATCTATCGCTTGGAAATGTTTTTTCTGTACTTCCATTTTCTACCCGATCAAGAACATACCTTACCCCTAAAATGTCTAAAATTTTAAGTCTATAAATATTTGAAGAAAGATCTGTTTCTCCAGAATCACGAGCAATAAAAGCATCAGAACGCGTTTGTCCTGTAAATTCTGTACCAATTTTTCCATTTTCTGATGTTTGAATAAATTCTCCATATCTTTTTGGATACAAAGGATCATATCCATCAGTTGAATAAATTCCATATTGCGTTGCAAAGTTTGCTTCAATTGCAGCACTTCCATACCCCCAAAACCTATCTATTCCGGATTCTTTTTTAAGAAATTCCAAAACAGGAGCATTTGGAAAAACGAGCTCTTTTGGAACAAAAGGGTTAAATTTCGTGAAATAGCGAAAAAGATCACCCGTTTGAAGAATAAGCAATAGAATTAAAACTAAAAATATCATTTTTCTCTTTAACGTCCCGACAAGTATTAGAAATGTACCAATTCCAATCAAAAAAGTCGCATATAAAAGATTTCTTTTCACAACAATTAAATGTTGCGATAATCTGTCCGAAATTAAATGAGGAACTAAAAGAACTACAATCCATAAAAATAAGATAACTAAAATAAGCGGAGCAATTATCTTAATTGTCTTTGTGATTCTCCACTTCTCAAACCGATATATGTCTATCCCAAATCCGGAAAGAATGCTGATGCAAAAACAAAACAAAAAAATCGATAATGTTGGAGCGCTTGACGAAACAAAAGGTAGATTAAATTTATATAAAATTGCTGTAAACGGATTATGGCTTGAAATAAGCAAAATTAATCCTCCAATCGCTGTAAAGAAAAATATAAAACTTTTTTTAATATTTTTAAAAGAGAATAACACAAATAAAAGAGGTATAAGACCTATGTATGTAACTTTTCCAATATATGTATCCTCTATCCAATAATTTCGCGTTGCCGGATTGCCAAAAAAATCCGGAACTATCATCATTATAAATTGCCATGGCTGAATAAGAATTTTATGAATTAAAAAATTATAATCATGAGAAACTCGCGCTGATTCTTTTATTAATTCTATCCCAGGAATAACTTGCATCGCGCCAATACCTACTGCAAGTATCACAAGTAATAAAAAAAATAATAATTTTCTTAAATTAAAAATTCTAAAAATAAGATACGCCAAAATAAATACAAGCGAATATGCAAAAATCTGCGGATGGCCGGCAAGCAGGGAAAAAACAATAGATGCTATGAGAATTATAATCCATTGTGTTGTTGCTTTTTTTAAAAGCATTTCAATTGCCAGAAGCGAAAGAGGAAGCCATAAGATTACATGACCGACAATATTGTATTCAAGCCAAACGCTCATAAAAGATGAGAATGCAAATGAAATTGCGGCCAAAAGTGATCCAATCTTGCTTATTCCGATCTTTCGTGAAAAAAGGTAAGTAAAAAACGTTGCGAATAATGGTTGCGCAATAACAAGAAATGTCCACGCTGATATTTGAGGCAAAATTAGATAAAATATTCCCAGCGGATAAAAAACAGCGGACTGAAAGTTGGAAATAAGCGGCGCTCCTGAGAAATTATAAGGATTCCAAAGCGGTAAAATTCCTTGCTTTATTAAATCAACTGCAAATGTTTTCCACGGATAAAGTTGCCGTAAAACATCAAAATACTGAGCTTTGTTGGGATACGATCCTGGATTGTATCCAAGATAAGAATATGTTTTCCACGGATTATATTCTGCAATTAATAAATCTCCCGGAAACGAAACAAGCCCATGTAAAAAAGTTTTGTAAAAAAATATTGCTGTTACAAAGAATAGAATTAAAAAAACTACAAAAAATTCTCTTTTATTCATTTAGCAAATCTGCGTCTCAAAATTAATAAAACTATCAACCCCAACAAAGTCGCAATAGAAACGATATCCGCAAAAAGTCTTAATCTGGTCTCTCCGAATTCAACTTTTACATCATGCCTTCCTTTTAAGACACGAAACGTTATTTCCCCTCTGTTGTTTGGGTCCTGAAACTCAATTGGGGTAATATTTCCATCAACTCTTACCCTCCAACCATGAAAATACTGCGTGTGATCTATAATCTGAGAATCTGTTTGGGCATCGACAGTGAATGTGTGTTTATTCGACTTTTTCTTAAAATTTGAAATCGTTGCCTTTCCTCCTATTATTTCAACCCTTTGTTTTGGGTATGATGATGCTCCGCCTGCTGACCAAATTACATCTGTTTCTCCATAATAAGTAGTATCGAGAGAATAATTCCAATAATATTTCTCATCTATTTTATTGAAACCTAATGGAGGTTTCCAATAATAAAAGGTTGAGAAAACCACAGCAAAAATAAGAATTAGAAAAACCCATTTTCGTGTAAAAAATTTAAATGACAAAAAACTTATAGACATTAGGGATGTCGCAAATACTACAACGCCCAAAAATCTCCATGAAAACTGAAATTGCCGCAAAAATGAAATTTTCTCCCAAAGAAATAAAGAAAAATTGCTCATTATAAAAAGTGAAGAAACAATAAGAATTAATGAAAAAATAATTACCTGCTTGTACTTACTTTCAAGTTTTTTCTTAAATAAAATATAAACTCCAAGAACGATAGCAATCGCATGAAATAAACCAAACTGGACGGATATACCGCCTGTTTGGAGACTTTCTGCGTTTGTTAGATTTGGAATAAAAAAGTTTTGAATAGGAGGAAAATGATCTCTGAATAAATCTCTCATGTGCAAATCTCCGTACGTATATTTGTGTTCCATAATCGCCGGCAGAAAGTAAAATGCGGAAAGAAATAGCCCTACCAAAAGTCCCAGCATCCCAAGAGATATATTTTTTTTGCTTCCCGCGAAGATTAGAATAAATAAAACCGAGATTCCAAAAAACGTAAGACTAAGCGCGTTATGAGAAAGAATAAGAAGACCGGTTGCTGTTCCTGTAACGATTACAGAAACCATATCTCTTTTTTGAAATATCTTAACTAATCCAAAAAGTACCAATGGAAAAAACGTATACGCGTATACTTCCCCGTAGCTTCCCCGAACCAAAAGCTCAACCAATCTAAATGGCGCGAATTGATAAAAAATAGTAACAAGAAGCGCTTTTTTGTCGTCTTTGAAAAATGCCTTCGCGAATGCAAACATAAAAACTCCGGAAAGCAAGAAACTCAACGATAAAACAATTTTAAACGTGCTAACCAAACCAAAACCTAAAAAAATAAAAAGCGCCGAGAGAAGATATGGTACATGATAAATAAAATTAAAAAGAGGCATGCCATACCCGAAATTAAGATCCCCTGCCCACCTGACAGGAATTTGAAAATCCTGTAATGCTTTAAAATACGCAGCCATTCTAGCCAAATGAACTATGCCGTCGTGCACATGAGGAAATTGCGATGTTGAAAATATACTAATAAGAGGGAGTGCTGATAAACCAAGAACAATAAGGTAGTACTTATTGATAAATCTCATGGGTTTATTCTATACAAAGAAAGCTTGTGTATGCCAATTCCGCGTACGTAAGAAGAGACAAGCGTTACCGGCCATGATGCCGGCGGTTCTCCTATATTTGCGCACATGTTACAAGGTTGGTAAAACAAAAAGTAGGTTGGGATTTGTTTTCTTACTTTATCCAATTCTTTGGGCAGAGTCTCTTCAATCGGCCAAAAACCGGTAATAGTAATATTTTTATTTTTGACTAAGTATATTTCAAGAGCATATGGCATAAGGCCAAAAGTTCCTTGAGTGCCAACAAAGATTTTTTTGTCGTTTGCTTCTTTCTCCAAAAATTCTACAATTTCTTTAACTCCGGCTCCGGAAGTCCAACCATTGCTATACTGTTCGAGATCTGCGGCAGGAATCGGGCTTTCCGAGAAATTGTTAACAATAAGATATCCTGAATTTAGCGGAAAAAATAACAACAATGCGAAAACTCCAAATAACAAAATTTTATTTTTTACCAATTCTTTTATTTTAAATACTGAAAATGCGATAAGGGGTATCAAAGCAAGTGTCATAAAAAAGATGAACCTGGGATATAAAGTTTTTCCAAAAAGAGCTAAGGCTGCAAATGGAATTAAAAACCACATAGTAAGCATTATTTTTTCTCTTAAAAATTTCTTATCAATAAAAAAAGATAGGAATATCAGCAATATTCCAGACATTGTCAAATATCTTCTCAGCCAATCCCATTCACCCAAAATATTTCCATACCAAAATCTAAAAGGGTGTTCTATCCATTCTTTAAAAGGGTATACAAACAATGCATTTTTATCTTCAATAATGTAGAAATAGGGAGAGAGCCTGAGAATTGAGTATATAGCGTACGAAATTATAATTGAAACAAACGCTAATCCAACCCATTTCAAAATCCTTAAATACTTGTCTTTAAGTTTAAAATCGAACAAAAGAAGTGAAATGGGCAAAAGGTAGATGCTAAAAAAACCGCTTGTTTTTGTCAAAACTCCACCTCCAATAACTAGTCCTAAAATAAGAGCAATATCCAAACGCATTCTTCTTACCAACAAGACCACAAAATACAAACTCCATACCGCAAATGCTCCAACCAGACTCTCATACAATGCCAGCCTGTCATACACAATAGCCATTGGGAATACTACATAAATAAAAGAAGAAATGATGCCAATTGCTGAGTTTCTAAATATCTCTCGCCCCAAGAAATATAATCCGATAACGCTAAATAATCCGGCAATAACAGACGTCAATCTTCCCGCAAGAAGTGGATCATCGACAAGTCTCATTACCACCATCATCGCCCATATAAATGATGGCTGCTTTCCATCCACAAGTGAAATAAATCGCCAACTAGCATCGTTATTGGCAATTTGCGCCCACCTAACATAAATAGCCTCATCTGTAAAAATCGGGAGTTCTAAAATATTATAAACCCGGCTGAAAAAATAGAGAATTGATATACCAATAGAAGCAGCAAGAAATAATCTGTGCTTTCTAAGAAACTCCATACTGAAATTATAGCAGAATTACTTCAATATGTTCTTTATAGAAGAATAAATACGCTTAGATGAAGCTATATAAACAAAAATTGCAACACTAATTGAATAAATAATTAATTTTATTTTTAGATCCGTAATGTCTTTTGGCCATTCACCGTTTTGAATATATGGGATATATGAAAGAAGCATGCCGAATGATATGCAAACTGTTAGGAAAACAATAATTCTATTTTGAGCAACAAGCGCCACAAATGGAATTGCCATTAGAAAATACCATGGCTGAAGTTCGGGATTTTTGTTTGGGCCTGACCAAAATGATGTAATAGCAACAGCTGCACACATTATTATAAAAATAATCATAAAAATTCTCTTAAAATCAATCGTCTTATTTTTCAACTGCATAACGACTATATAGATAAATACCGGCAATAGAAGTATAGTCGCGAATTTAATTCCAATTGATAAAGCAAGGAATGTAAGCGAAAAAACATACTTCTTCCTTAGCATCAAATACAAAGATAAAACAGCAAAAAATATCATGACAATATCATTATGAGCAGAAACCAAAGATTCAATAAGAACAAACGGGTTCAAAGCGAATAGAGAAATACCAAATAAGGGATTTTGGATTTTCACGTTATCAATAATTTTCTTTAAGAAATATGCTGTTCCTAGAAAACTGGCGGCTATTAATGCTTTAAATAAATAAAATGTTGGGAGAAATACGTTAAATCCCAAAAATGATAAAGGTACTGTTAATCCGAGCCATGTTGGACCATAAGGATATACCCTATGCGTTGAGCGCATAAAATTAGTCCATGGATCATTTAGAAAATCCAAAGCCTTATGCTCATAGGGATTTTGATTGTAGAAAGTTACGATTTTTGCATCGAAAATATAGTTAAAAAGATCGTAAGAAAAAGCGTTGTAGGAAAATGTTAAAATTACAGTTGTGAAAATAATCAGAAACCAAATTTGTTTTTTTGTTATTAATTTTTTATTCACTAGCCAAAGAAATAAAAAATAAAAAATAAAAAATAAAAAAATAATGACGATATAAAGAGTGACCGAAAGAGGTCTTTGGAAATAACCAATATTTTGAAAATACTTCTGAATAACCTGCCAGAAAGAAACTTTGGATAAAGTAAGATTAAGATCTACTTGAGTATAAGAGTATAAGAATAAACCAAAAATTAATAGTAAAAAACAAATTCCCAACAATTTAATATTTAATATTTTATATTTTATAATTACTCGTACCTCCCTTTTATATCATTCATCTTAATTTTTAAAAGATCAAAAAAACCACTAATAGAGTCTGTTATAGGGCTTACTCTCCTTGTTTCTACGTACAGCCAATTAACATCTACTTCCTTAATTTTATACCCTATTTTTTGCGCTAAATATAATAGCTCCACATCAAATCCTGCAGAGACACTCGATCCCGAACCCTTCTGAACATCCGAATTGAGATCTTTAATTTTTGTAAAAAGATAGTTCACAATGTCGTGACGGAACATCTTAAAACCGCATTGGGTATCGGAAATACCTTTAATCCCAATTAAAAAATTTCTCAAAAAAATCATGCCACGCGCCATAAGAACGCGTGTGAATGGCGCGCCTTTACGCTTGCTATTTCTTGATCCAATAACAATATCGTATCCTTTCTCAAAATAAGGTAAAAGTTTGTCAACCTCTTCAATGGGTGTTGCCTGATCCATGTCGGCAAACAGAACATATTGCCCATGTGAGTTTAGCACTCCTTTAGTTACAGTTCCTGCTTTGCCAAGATGAGGATTTTCGATGAGTTTAAAATTTTTGTTGTCTTTTATAAAGTTTCTTACAAACTCAACGCTTCCATCTGTTGAACCATCGTCAACAATAATTACTTCATAAGAATATTTCTTTTTGTTTAAAAAGTGCTCAACTTTATCAAGCACTCCTTTTTGAAGGTTCGCCATCTCATCAAAACTGGGGATAACTACCGAAAGAAAAACTTTTTGCATGTCCAAATTATACAAGAATTAAAGTATTGAAACAACGAAGGCAATAAACTATACTCAATCTGTATGGCAAGCATAACAAAAACATGTGAAAAGTGCGGTAAAAAATTTCTAATAATTGACCAGGAACAAAAGTTTCTTTCCGAAAAAAACCTATCCCTCCCAACCCATTGCGCATCTTGCAGACAACTAAAACGCTTAATGCTAAGAGGCGCCGAAAGAGCGCTGTATAAAACTAGTTGCTCAAAATGCGGTAAAGAAATTGTGGTCTCTTACAATCCAAAAAACGTTGAAAACACAATCCTTTGCAGGAAAGATTACGACCAGTACTTTTCGGAAAATGATCCAATCATAAAAGATCCCTTGCCGGATATTTAACTATGACTGCTGAATCTTTCTTTGAGGAATTAAAGCGACTAATCGCATCTCAACCAAAACCCCCAGCCAATGTTCTAAATTCTGAAAACAGTGAATACAATGATTATGTCTTCTACTCTAAAAACCTAACTTACTCTTTTGACTGCGCTAAGTGTAGCGATTCCATGTATATCTATGATTCTTATATGTGCACAAACTGTTATGATTGCGATTACGCTGTTGAATCGGAACTCTGCTACGAATGCGTTGATCCATTTAGAAGTTTCAATTGCGATTATCTGGACTATTGTGCAAGTATGAGAGACGCATCATACTGCTATAATTGCACTAACTGCCATGATGTTTTTGGCTGTGCAAACCTAAAAAATAAATCATTTTGTATTTTCAATAGACAATTTACAGAAAATGAGTATAAACAAGTGGTCAAGAAATTCAAATTGCTCCCTGCTGAAAAAATATTACCAATGCTTGAAGAGCTTAAAAAAAGATACCCTCTAACCCAGACCCACGAAGAACACAACGAAAACAGCCCATACGGAAACTACATTCATTACTGCAAAAATTGCTACTTATGCTTTGACGCGGCGTACAATGAATACTGCGGATATCTTTACGACAGTTTCCGCAACAAAACATCTTATGATCTAACATATTCTGTAGACAGCGAGCTGTCTTATCAAGCAGTTGACTCCGAAAAGCTATTTAACTGTAACTTTGCTGTCTATTCAATCAATTGCCAGGATAGTTCTTTTATTTTTAATTGTTTTGACGTTAAAAAAAGCTTAGGCTGCGTTGGACTTTCCCACAAACAGTATTGCATACTAAACAGGCAACTCGCAAAAGAAGAATACGAAAAAATTAGTTCCCAAATCCTCTTGGAGCTGAAAAACAACAATATCAACTGGAGCAATCTAACTTTTTAAACTGAATAAGTTACGAAACATTTTAGACATTTCGTAACTATGGATCATTACGCCAAGGCTTACCCAATCTTTAGTAGAATTAAAGGACTTGAGGAGGTGAAAAAAGTGCTTAAGTCTTTAAGAAAATT
>Ga0209541_10000918_pt1 | contig 58750 bp, 82 predicted proteins | sample RifCSPlowO2_01_FD_184027 | JGI IMG/M metagenome (GOLD analysis project Ga0209541, IMG submission 184027) | Groundwater microbial communities from Rifle, Colorado - Rifle CSP2_plank lowO2_0.1 (SPAdes) (version 2) | ecosystem: Environmental > Aquatic > Deep subsurface > Groundwater | place... | reverse complement strand
TGGGACTCTTGGTGTAAAACACCCTCTATTGATCCTCGAGTTGATTCCAAAACCGCTGGCATGTGGCCTGGCCTTGCCCCCTGCGCACCGGCTGACCTATCCCTTGGCAAAATGTGGCCAAGCAAAATCCACAACACACCGATTATTATTACAACAGCATACCAAACAGTCCCGATCGGCGCGAAGGCAGAATACAGGCTGTAATCAGACTCTGGTGGATAGACCATTATGAAAACGAGGAACGAGACCCCTAACAGGATTGAAAGCCCTTTGTGGTTTGGGAACATCCTCGCAGAGAGCAAGTAGATGATCAGCAACAGCAAGATCATCGGGAAAAAAACAGTGTAGAGGAATTTGTCCAGTGTTGAGGAATACTGCGATGCGAGATCCTGGACTCTAAGCACGTTCACGATCTGCTGCATTATGTCTAGTTGCGGGGCCATATGCGATGTCTTCTGTTATATCAGTAATAATTATATTAGTTTAACTGCTTTAAATCAGAGGGGCTCACAAATTTTTGTATATCCTTCCACGATGGTCTATTAGAAGAATTTCCATTACTTTATTTTTAGGATCTATGTCCATGAAAACTCTCCATTCCCCAACTCGAAGTTTGGACATCTTAAGGTTCGCATAGTAATCGACATAAATTAGCGGATCTTCTCTGATGTTATCTACCTTTTAACAATCCTACTAGAAACAGAGGCATCGCATTTGCGAAGAAATTCTTGGGCTCTTGGATGCCATTTTACAAAGTAGGTCATTTGTTTACTTAGCAAACTCTTTCATCGTTTCTTCATGTGTGACAAACTTTGTTTTGATCTCTTTGCGAGCTTGTTTTATTTGTTTAATCACATCTTCCCTTAATTCGGGCTCGTGAATAAGAAGTTCCTTTATTTCGTGCACTTCCCTTTTAACCTCTGCGACTTCCTCTTGTAGTTGTTCTAATGTAGTTTGCATATTCAGTTGGAAGTTGACAACGGTCAACTTCGTCCCCTTCCTTTCACCTGATTATAGTTGATATTATGTATTTAAAAGTTCGCCATTTCTCCATACAGTATGAAGCCGCACACATTCTATTTGATCATAACTGGCTAGCCGTTCCTGTCATAAATAAGGACATATCTATCTTCAAGAACGCCCAATTCATAAATTACGCTGCCCTTCTTGCAGGCTGTGGTTGTGGGGCTGGTCTTTGCGGCATCTTTACTATCTTTGCCTTCTTTTGGATGCCTTTTCTTTGGTCCATTGTGTGCGGATTTCTTTCCCCGTTTCTTGTGAGTGCCCTAGCTGTCGCTGTTGTTGCCTTGTACTGTATTTCCCACAGATATTGATTCAGTGGGCTTCCAACAATTGGTATCTTCGAGGACACATATCTCGGGACTGAGAACAGCGGATCAAAAAACATGTATGTTAACCATCTGAAGCCCCATCTTTTTGCAGAGTCCCATTCTGTTGGTCTTGCATACTTTCTTATTGTTAGACCGTCTATTGTTCTTGTATAATTACCATCTGCGAACTTTAATTGTTCCCCTATTTGTTGACTGTCGTCCAGCTCGTCTCTTACAAACCACTCCGTTGCGTGTTTGTGATCTGTCAATAACTCTGGGAAATCCCCGTTTGTCAAAAACTCTGCACCAGGCGAGTTGAATCCCTGCCTATAAAGCGGTAGTGATAGGTCCTGTTCCTGATAGGGCGAACACCTATTCATTCTTAGTTCTCTCGCCCTACTCACCAATAGCTCCTCTGTCGGTTCACTTGATTCCCCTTTTCTTTTAATGTAAATTTGGAATTCTTCACCATTAAACTCAGCAGTATAAAACTCTTCACCTTGACTGGAACCGTTCATAAAATCACTTGCTGCAGCTATTAAAGGGAAGTAGTGTGGTAGTTTTTGTTCTGCTCCCTGTTTTAGTTTTGCTTCGGAAAGTGCGTTAAGGTAGCCACCTAGAATTGTGCTTATTACATTAGGTTCTTCTGCTTCCAATAGTTCTTTTGAAAGGTATCTGGCTCCATGACCTATTGTGAAATCCTTTCCCAACTCCCACAAACCTTCAACTACATTAACCCTCCCTTCTGATGGTTTCTGGGGATTTTTATATCCAACTATTGGGTATTTTTTTCCTACTAGCAACATATCTAGTTAACCTCCAGCTCAGCTGCCTCTTGTTTTATAACATAATGTAAAAGCTTAAATGTGGATGCTGCAGTGGCAAGCTTGACTGGGCGCACATCTTCATCAAAACTGTCGATCAAAAGTGTGGATACAGTCACAGCAAGCTTGTCTCCGAGCCAGATTTTTCTAACAAAGTCTTCAACTTCTTCCCTTAGTTTTTTTGGTGATTCTGATTCCATAATTATTAAACAACCTCTTTAGATCCTCTATAACCCATTTCGAGATGGTCTTTGCTCCCATATAGGGGGCTTTGAGTATCTGAATCGCTTGCTAGATGGTCTAGCCTTGTTATAAAATCTATTCTATCACAACCAAAATATATTACGTCCCTGACTCCTCCTGTTTCTAAAGCTTGATATAGCCTGTATAATCTGTCTAAAACACCGGCAAGCGAAGGTAAATTGCCTCTTATATGCATACCATACTGATGCTTCCTGAGAAACATTCCATTTCTCTCTTCCCAACGTGCTTTTTGGTCTGTCATATCACTCATCAATCCTCTTTACGTGGCTCCACGATTTTACCACGGCATCTATGAAAGGCTTATCGCCTGTGTAAACTTCTCTTAGCCCATCAGCCCGTGTTATTTTGACGCCCTCTTGGTTTGGGAGTAAATCTAAATCAACCCACTCGTCAACAAGGTCTATTGGAGATTTTCTGTCCAACAAAACAACTCCTATGCTTCCATTATTTTTTACTACAACAAGACGTCCTTTGTACTGTTCTGACCTGCATTGACCATCAAGTTTTTGTGTGCCTCTGCTAACGCATGCAACATCATCTAGAGTAAGGCCGTAGCTTTGTACACACCTTCTGTCATAGAGTCCAATTAGCCTGTTTACTAAATCCATAATTCGTCTTAAATGGCCTCCGACCCATTCAACGAGTCTGCGTCTGAGAGCACAAAAACATTAGGACATAAATCTGTTGTTTGGGCGTATACACTAGGAGCATCTGGATCAAAAGAAAAGTGTAAACCGCCTGCAACAAAAGCTATTCTTTTTCCTGGATTCTTTTCCACAAACGATTTTAGTTTTGCAGCCATTGCTATATCCCTTGGACCGAAACCACATTCTTGAGTGTCGCCAAGCTCTTCTCTTGATATTGGTGATCGTTCTGATGTGCTTTTTTTAATCAATCCGTACACTTTATCTACTTCTTCCTGAAATCTGTCTCTTGTTTTTGTTTCTAGGATTGCGTTAGTAAGCCGTGTCACAGAGCCTTCATACGTTGCGTTGTTTCTTATACCCTTTGTGATAGTTTCATCATCTATGTTTACAACTGGTAACCCTGTCTCTGTTTGATACTTTTCCAAAACCCTCGCCTCGAATCTAAAGGATTTTTGAGCATTTCTAAACAACCTTGCCATCTCCGCTACATCTTTCCTTGTAAGCACATTGCCTACATACCCCCCTGTCCCCTCTATCAAACCCCTAGTTTGGTAGTTTATTTCTTTTGTTGGGGTATTGACAGCGGCTCCAAAATCCTCGGTCAGTACTATGTCGGGTTTTATGTAATTCAATGCTCTTTCAAGTCTACCCCCGCCTCTTAGATCCTGATGAAATGTTCCTACAAACCAAAGATTTGTCATACTACAACCTCCATTACTTTTGGGTCGTGTTGTGAAACCTCGTCTAAAAATTCTCTATTGTGTACTGCCCTTTGACGGTAAACTATCATTGCTCCTCTGTATGCTTCCCTTGCGCGTTCGTTTCCTTGCTCGCCCAAAGATCTCAAAGAGGAAAGGTATCTGGCCTCGAACGCTGCGTGCTCTGCGTCTGACCTTGGACCTGTGACTGAGTTTGCTTCCAAGACTTCGTGGCCTTTTATGTATTTTTGGACTGCGCGCGCATCTTTTTCAGAAAGTTCGCTGCCTATCAAAGCGCCTATGTCTTCTGCTTTTGGTATCCTGACAACTTTCCTGCCGCTCTCATATCTGTTTATCCCCAAAGCTCCTCTCCTTTGTTTACCGTTTTCAACATATTCCTCATTCAAGAATGTGTCAATCCTGTCTTCTACTATCTCTGCTCCGTAGGTTCTGCCGTAAAGGAAGCCGCGCACATAATTTTCGAAAATGTTGTTCTGCACAAACTGTGGGACATATCCCTTTACCCTTCTAACCGTGTTGTCAACTTTAGAGGAGACATATCCTTTTCCAAAATCAACCAACACTGAGCCTAAATCTTCGCCGCCTTCTGTCCTTGTCTGGACTTGGTCTGCGAAGCCTGCAACAATTTGGCCTGTTCTGTATAAGGAGCTGTTTTCAAATTCGTCGCCGACAGCTTGCCTGTAAACTGCTTTTGCGGCTTTCTTGAATAAACCTGAGGCTATGTTAAAAACAACTGACCCGCTACCGCCGATGTCGTCTGTGAACAGGGTGTTTTCGGCTTGCCTTAAAGTTGAAGTTTGTCTTGTCATATTATATCACTAATAAGTAGTTATTTTGGTTACTTATAAAGGTTTCGGTTGGGTAAAACCGGCCAGAAAACGCTGGATTTTATGGGGCTTGTGTATAGCGGTTTTTGTTGGGGAAAAATAACTGTATATAACATTGTTATATTTAGAACAAAATAACGACGTTATGTGACAATTAAAGCTTATAAATCCCACATACAATAAATGCGCTATGCCAATAGACACATTAACCAAGTCAAGGGTTGTATATGTTACATTTTGCGGGGCAGAAATTCCAGACACTTATAGAGGACAGACCAAACCAGTTAGTATCGAGGGGGATCAATTTTGTATAGGTGATGAAGCCCTTACAGGGCCCTCAGGGATTACGTTATTCAGCGAGTAGAGCAGATGGACAGGACAGCAGCAGATAAAGAAAGAAGAAGAGGCCAGCCGCTTAAAGATTTGCTTGCTTCAGACGGTGGATCAGACGCGTGGGGCTTGCCAGACGCTAGTTTTTGAAATCCTTATAAGTCCAACACACAATAGATTCTATGCCAACAGATCCCTCAATTAAAGATCGAACGATTTTTGTGACCTTTCCAGAAACAGAACAAATCCCTACTGTTTATAGAGGTAAGAGTTTTCAAGTGAGATATGATGGTGAATTTTCAATAGACGGATCTGTTCTCGCAGGCGCAGCAGCAGATTATGTTGCCTCCCAAGTGAATGATTTGGAGCACAGGTCTAGAAGGGTTACCAAAGCATCTGAAGAAGCGTTTGCAGAAATGTTTGAAGGTGGTCGGTCTAGGCGTTAAGCAGTTATTCAGTCAGTAAAAACTTCCACCACTTTTCTTTTCAGTGTTTCTAAATCCCCATTATTATCTACTCGTATAACAATGGCTCCTTCCACTGGTTCTATACACAGGCCACCCAAACTCCGTTGAACCCTATCCCTTGACTTTTCTTCTGTCCAACCTTTGTTTTGGACATTCCTTCTAACAGCTTCTTCTGTGTCAACATCAACAACCAAAATATATTTTCTTGTTTCTCCGAGTGTCTCCCTCAAACAATTGTCTCTAACACATTGGCCTGTCAGCGTATCAAGGACAACGCTTTTCCCGCGTCTGATCGACCTGTCCCTATCCATAAAATACACGTTCCACAAAGCGTAGGCGATGTGAAACCTGTCTTCGCTGTTAACAGGGAGTTCTTCTACAACCCTTATTTTATCTGCATGAATCCTAACGCGATCCTTTACAGTTGTCATGTCATATGGAAGGCTTCCTCTATCTCTCCAAAACTGCGGCCAAAAAATAGATTGAAATTCATCTCCCAATAGCTGTCTAACCAGACCATGGAATGCCTTTGATTCTTTATCATCAACAAGGTACCTTAACCTGCCAACGTATCTGTCAAACTCATATCTCGCAAAACCAAGCTCACTTTCAAGGTATCTCCCAACTATGCTTTTTCCAGCGCCTGACATGCCTTGGACAACAACAAGATCTGTCATAGTAAATCAGAAAAGCAAGTTTTATAAGGGATATGGCAAACTGGTTTCAGCACAATGTTAGCATTTATAAGTGGCAAACAATTAACTTTATAAACCTGAAATACAAAGTTGTTCATGCAAGCAAGCAGGAAAGGTTTATATGAATTAGGCAAAGCTGCAGTTTTCTCAGCCCTAACCACATTTGGCCTTTTTATTGTCTAAATTCCAAAAGCCTGGATACAGAATTGCGAAAACCAGATTTGACAGATCATATAGAAGTAATCTACACAGACGCGCGCCAAAACCTCGATGTAAACACTGAGTTCCCATTTGTTTTTTACGAAGTTAGGGACAAGAAAACAGGGGTTCAAAGAAGGGTGCAGGTCACGCTTATAGACGGCCCTGATCCGGGGTTTGATCCTGTGTCTTGTAAAGTAGAAGAGGTTCCTTTTGAATATACTCCAACAGCAGAGGTTGTTTCAACAGAGAGGCGCGATGGTTTTGATTTGGTAACACTTGCTGTATATGCTCCAAAAACAGGGGGTGATTATGGTTTTGAAAATTCTGACAGGACACTTTCACCAGACACATTGGAAAGGGCTGCAAGAATAGCGAGGGAAAATATAGGATATAGGGAACTTGCAGCAGAAGTTAGAAGATATATTCTGGAAAACGGCCGCACTGAATGTTGGTCCTCAAGGCCTATGTTTGATGTACCAATATTAAACAGAGTACAAGTCAAGGAACCGGTTTCAAAGGTGATGGATTTCAAACTTCCTGACGGAAGGTCTATTAGTGTGTCTACACTAGTGAACGGTTTCACATATCCAGAGATTCATCCTACAGGTACTAGCGTTGGCGACCCTGAGTTTGACAGTATGTTTTTCTTAAAACCAGAAAACCCAGGGTATAGAGGAACCCTTAAACAGATTGCACAAGTTGCTGGGATAGATGAGTGAATTATGAAAAGAAAAGGCCTTTACGGAATTGTATTAGGAGCGGTGGCGGCCGCAGCTTTGTTTTTTGCCCGTTGCGATCCAGAAGAAAATTTAACTGAATATGGCAGGATGGCGCGGGCAATAAGAGCAGATGTTTTAGAAACAGGATCCGAAGGCATAACTTTCCTAGAGTTGCCCTTTCCTGAAATTCCATTATTGAATATGATAAAATATGAAAGGAAATTAAACATGAACAAGAGATATGCCGTAGGAGCTCATGTACCCAAGCCTTCCACAGACGTTGATGTTACAGCTTACATAGGAGAAAACAAATTAGTTGTTACTGACGGCGACAACAAATTTTTTGATGATGACTCAGACGGATTTGCTGATGGGTATCAGCTTGTGGGATATATAGTAACAACCCAGGTAGGATTGGGATCTATGTCAAACCAAAGGTATAGTTTCCAAGATTTACCAATAACAACAGAAGGACAAAAAGATTATCAGGAAACTTTATTTAGGCTGTTCAAGCAGGTGAAAAAATAGTTTATGAGAAATGTTTACAAATGGTTAGGTGGATTGGCAGGCGCGGCTGTTTTAGCTTTTGGGCTAAACCATATGAGTGAACCCTCACATAGTCTTCCTAATACACCTATTGGTTTAGTGATGAAAGATTTATTAGAAAATGGTGATGCTGAAGAAAACACAACTTATGATAGAGAGACCAATCCTACAACCCATTGGGTTACCAAGTTATATGAATTGATTGATGGCAGATGTGTTTTTGCTGTTACAGGTAAACCTCAGAGGAACATGTTGCGTCTAGAGGTTTTTTCTCCTCCAGATTATCATGGAGATGGATTTTCAGATATCGGTCTTGATGGAAAAGTTGATAGTTCCTCCCCATCAATAGACGAGTTGTCGGATCCGGATAAAGCGTATTCTGGTGCCGTAGAAATGGTTTTGGGCGTTATTGGTGGTAGAGGGTATGTAGAAACAGAAGAAGACAAAAGATATGCAGAAATATCAGCAAGGCTAATGTGTGATGTGATTAATACGGGAAGAGTAGGTCGAACTAGAACCGAAACCCCCTTTCAAAAAATACCTTTTCTTTCGCGCTTCAAAAGAACTGTAGTAAATTCTATGGAAAAGGTATACGAAATTGATGATTATAGGTTAAAGGTTGATGTTAGTGTTATTGGCAATAGAATATACCTGTCTCGATATGATGGTGAGAATGCTATACCTACGACACAGATAATAGACAGTGATGGTAATGGTAGGATTTCGCTCAATGAAGAAGAGATGATGCAGCCTTCTTATAGGCAAATTCTAGATAAATTGGCTGAGAAACTTGAAGATTGATTATGACAAAAACATTCAGAGACTACGCGAGAAGTTTTGCAGAAAATCTAGATGCAAGAAAAGCTTACAGATGGGCTTCTGGCCTTTGCGCAACAACAGCTTTAGCTTTTGCCCTGGACACAGCGTGCACAGATGAGAAATACACACCACCAAAAGACACGAGAACAGATATTGAGGTTATTCTGGATGTATTGGGAAAAGAGCGTAAGCTTACCTTTGGCCTTTCAACTAGGAAAGAAGTTATTATTTCTAAGATATCCTTACCAGAAGGGTCTGAGGACATTGCTATTCGTGGAGTAGATACAAAGTTGACAGATTGGGTTGATTATGAACATCTTACATTTTACCCCACAGAAAAAAGATTTGAACCCGCCATTAAATTAAAAGACTCTCCAAATGGTCTCATAGCGCTTACAGAAGAGGAAGTTGAAGAAGTTAAAACAGAGTATAGAGAGGCTTTTTCAGATATCGCAAAATCCCTCAGAAGAAATGTAGAAATAGAAAGAATGGTGAGGGCAGATGTTTTAAGAACAGGAAAAATTGGGTCGAGTCATAAAGTGTCTATTTTCGATTATTCATGGATACCATCCTGGTTATCCACTTTGTTTTCGAGGACAGTTATTAACTGGATAGAAAAAGAATATGATACAGAGAGTGGGAGAGTAGAAGTAAAAGTTTTTCCATCACGACAATATTATTTTCATGTATGTTTAGATGACTTTCCTCATCGCGATGAAAACGGAGATGGATATTTTGAATATGCGATTAGCAATGGAAATTCACCTATTCTAGACATCCTGATCCCACTAGTTGGCATAGGGGACGAGTAGGAATAGGACTTGGAAATATATTATTACAACCCATCCAAAAACTCTTTCTCTGAAAAGTGCAATTCTCCTGGCAAAACTAATACAGCAGGAGTTCCGAAGCTTTCTTTTAACAAGTCTTTTAATTTCCCGTACTTTATTTTCTGTTTTTCAGAGCCTAAATTTGATGCGGCAACAAAAAAAGTGTTTTCTGAGATTAGGTTTTGCTTTTTTCCCTTTTCAATTTCCAGCAAAACTTCCAGTCCATCTTTTACTGACATATACTTTGGCGGTTTTATGTCCAACAAAATCAACGTGTGCAAACTGGTTTTTTTGTTCTTCAAAATTGTGTCATAGCAAGATGTTGGTGAATAGTTTTTCTCTGGGAAAACCAAGGTTGTTGCAGCCCCGAATTTGTAAAGGTGTAAACCTGCCTCCCCAATCGCAGAAAAAACAGAGGAGCCATGGATTATTTTTGTCTCAACCCCAGCCTTTTTTGCATCTAAAACCATAGAAGTGTGGGTTGTCGCAGACAGCGCATCGCCGCCGACAAACACACCAACGTTTTTTGTTTTTGCCTCCTCGATCAATTTTCCAGAATCTTCTTCCATATCTTTTCTCTGGATTTCTTTGACTTCTTTCCCAACCAACTTTCCAAGCCTCTCTGTTGTTGTCTCCAGTTTTGTTGTGTATAGTTCTATGTACAAAGAATCACACTTCTTCGCGGCATCTAGAGCATTCAAGCTCATGTCTTTTTCATCCACAAGCCCCAAGGAAATCAAATACAACATACTACTTCACTATTACTTCTTCTTTTAAAGCTTACTGTCAAAACTAAAATATGCCAAAAACCGTGCTTGTTGTTGACGACCACCCAGCAACAGTTGAATTGGTTTCATTGTGGTTGGAAACGTCTGGTTACAGGGCCTTGAAGGCGTATGGTGGGAACCAAGCTTTGGATATTATAGGAAGGGAAAAACCGGATCTTGTTTTGTCAGACATAAATATGCCTATTATAGACGGCTATGAAGTTTTAAGGCAGGCTAGGCACGGTGGGTACAAAGGGCCTTTTGTTTTTATGAGCACCAAAGATCAAAAAGACGCGGGGTGCAATGACGCTGACGGCTATTTGACAAAACCCTTTTTGACAGACGATTTAAAAAAAGCGGTTGAGAGCGCGCTTATTGGTGAAGCTGGGGAAACTGGGATCAGATAGCTACACTTTCTAGTGTGGATTTCGTGCTAATCTATATTGGCCAACAAACCTGTCCTCTTTGCGCGCCTGAATGCGTGTTTGAGCAGTGGCAGGGATACAACAAGGTAAATTATTGGGACAGCCAAACTAAGCGTGATTATAGAATTGCTCACAGTTGACGTGGTTATTAACTCCCTGATACCTGAAAACAGGCCAGTGAATGGCATGCCATATGCTATTGTTTTGAAAGGCTCTGGGAAAATGTCAACTGGATAGAATGGGGCCGACAGCAAAATAAACATCTGCAGTGCAGTCCACGCCAGGAAGGAGTACTCCCTTCCCAAGTAAACAAAACACGCGGTTATCACTATTGCGAGGCCTACAGAAGCTATCAAAGTCGAGGTTGTGAACAACAATGTAAGTGGTATGTTTGCTGTAATTATAGTCAGGCCAAACCAGTAAACAGACATCAAAATCATCGCCAGCAGTATCGCAAAAGATGTTATCATTGATGTCAGTATCCTTGCAAATACATATTCGCTTTCTGATATACCTGTAGTCAGGACCTGTTTCAAACTTCCTGACCAAACATCTTCATTCACCATGTTGTTTATGCCGCTCTGCGACTGCAGTGAAAAAGACCAAAATATGTTTATTGCCAAAACTATAAGACCTGCCTCCAACGCGAAAGCTTTAGAAAATAAGGCAAACAGCCCCCAGATTATGATCGTTGTCAGCGGGAAATAAAACAGCTGTAGGAACCTCCACTTGGACCTTCTCAGTATTAAGAAATCCCTCACCATCAAAGCCTTTACTTTATACCAGCGCATAAACATCACTTCTTTTGCCCATCAACAATTTTGACAAAATAATCCTCTAGAGTTGGTTTCTTTGTTTCTATGTCCTGTACTTTGTATCCCAACTTTGCTATGTCAGATAGAAGCTGGCTTAAGTTTTCATCAGAGGATAGTTTTTTTGATATTTTGTTTCCTGAAACAGAGAAGCCCATGTCTTTAAGGTCTTTTTTCTCCTTTACCTTATCCACTTGAATAATAACATCATAGGTGTCAAATTTGCTAAGCTTGACCTTTTCAACAGAGCCTATGTCTATTATCTCCCCTTTATTGATGAAAGCAACGCGATCGGCCAGTATCTCAACCTCATTCATGTAGTGGCTTGTAAGAAGTATGGTTGTCTTGAATTTCTTGTTTACCCTTTTCACTTCCTTCCTCACTTTCATTGCGATGTCTGGATCCAAACCTAGCGTTGGCTCATCCAATAGCAGAACCTTTGGATTATTCAGCAACGCCTTTGCAAAAACCAACCTCATCCTTTCTCCTGTTGACAACCAGGCAAATTTTTTATTCCTTATTCTATCTATCTCGAAAAAATCTATCAGTGATTCTATCCTTCTTGCCCTTTCCTTTTTCGGGATGTTATATGACATGCCATAATAATTGAGGATATCTATACTGTGAAGACTCCAGTGGAACCTTGTCTCCCCAGAAATGAAATTCATTTTTTCCAAAACTTCCCTGTTGCTGTAAGGCTTTACTCCGAGGACTTTAGCCTCCCCTTTATCAGGGTATAAAAACCCTATTAACGTGTTCAGCAATGTTGTTTTTCCAGCCCCGTTTGGGCCAAGCAAACCAAAAATCTCACCTTTCTCAATTGACAAATTTATATCTTTGAGTGCGTAAAAATCCTTTTTCTTGACTTTGTAAATCTTTGACAGGTTGGTTATTTCGATTGCTGGTCTCATAGACTATATTAGAAAAAGGATATTATAACTGTAGTTTGTTCATGTTCTGTTTTTAAAGTGTATACCCAATTATCAAATATGCCAACACATGTTGCCGATTTGGAAAGGGAAGTTGAAAGCCTGCGCCACAAATTGGAACATTTTGATGAGTTAAGCGCAAAGAAGAAATCAGAGGAGGTTAGAAAAGCAGAAGCACAACTAAGAGAAAGGGCAGATCAAGAAGAACAAAAAAGAAAAGAAGAAGTTTTGTTGAGAGAAAGGGAAAGGCTTAAACAGCAACTTGAGGCAAAACAAGATCCTGTAGGCTTCCTGGAAAGGCAGGTTGAGCCTTTGGTGGATGTTTATGTAGAAAGAACAATAAACCCAAGAGCACTGAAGAGGGAGATGAGATCTAAAATAACAGTTCTTGAAAGAGAGAGGCAAAGACTGCTTTCTGAATCGCATGTGTGTTTTATAGAAGTAGAGGAAGATGAATATTGGTTGATGTATCTAACACGCAGAGTGAAATCTACTATTAGCGCCATGTTCAGATTAAAAGACGCTGACCATTTTTATAAACCTGGATCTGAACCTGGAGCAACTTATCATATGGTGAGTATGATGGCTGGAGGACATGGAGGTGGTGTTCCGTCTCCTCGGCTTTCTATTGATTTTCCAGGAAGAGGCCGCGTTGAAGTGCCTATTTATGATGATGATAACAAACCTCTCCTTAGAGCATGCGAACGCGTATATGAAATTGATAAAGAGATCGAAAAAGCAGGGAACTTTTTAACCAACCCACACGAGTATTCAGCTGCACATGACATGTTTTGGCGCTTGCTTAATGAAACAGATCAAAGAGACATAGAAACTTATCGGAGATCAAAAAGAGCCGAGCTAATTAAGAAATACAAACTTCAATTGACAAGTTAAGAATAATAGATCAATTCATTATGTATCTGTAGGCTTTTCACAAAACCTCTTACTGTCAGGCTCTATCTTTGTTTCATAAATCGTGGAAAGTTTTGTTGGGCCCGGATCGAAAACTTCTGGATGTTCCTGCTCTATTTGTCTGGCCTTTTCAGCCTTAACCCCTAAATCAGAATAAAAAGCATCTATATTTTCCTGCCTATCCTCTCTCAACAACAAATTCCTTCTTTCAGTATAACCACGGAAAGTAGCTCGAATTTCACCATACTCAACACCCAGTCGAAATCCCTCTCTCTTCTTCCTAACCTCTGCCTGCTCACACGCTGCACTAAGTATATCCAAAATATTGTGTCCACTTTCTAAATGCCCTGGCATAATCCAAAATAAGACACTAACTTTTATAAGCCTATACTCCCGTCTGGGGAAGTAAATAAAATAAAGAAAAAGTGAAAATTAAAGCGTATCAGTAACGGAAGTTGGAAAATGACTACTGGTCATTTTCGTCCCTTCATTGGGTACTTTAGTTAACTGGTTAAAAACCTATTTAGACACCAACAACTGGTAATCCCCAGCCTGGTAATCCGACAGGTCCAGCAACTACTGAGTTGATTAAGCTAGCTCCTAGAGGTGTTACTCCCATTGCTGTTGCAAGCACTAAAGCTAACAATGCGACACCAACGAATGATGTCACAGCATCTACTGTGAATAGATCCTTTGTTGCTCTATAGAATGCCGAGAATCCCCATGCTGCCAATACCGCAAACAGTATGAATGCGACGAATTGCAATACCTGGCTTGCAACTAATGGTAGACCAGCCACCAAAGGTAGCCATCCTACTATTGCTGCTAATAGAGATCCCAATGACACTGGAAGTGCAGAGTACGCAACTGCTGTGAGTCCGTGGTTGTATCCACCCTTACCACCTAAATTCTTTAGTATAGATTTGTGGATAAAGGCAAGGAAAAGTCCTCCGAGGAATACCAGTATGAAGACTCCTGCTACTGCGTTGAGCATTGGTTGGTTATGGAATGCTGCAAATGCTCCACCTGCTAATGCCGCTGCTGCTGGTTGATCTAATACCCACCATGCTAATGCGCCTGAAGCTGTAAACAACACAGCTGCTACTAATAGCACGGCTACTGACATACCCAATTTTGGATTTTTTGCTTTTACGACTGCTTCTATGTTGAATAGGTTTGTCATGGTATAATTTTGGCAGAGGCCCTTTATAAGCATATACCCTAACCCAAAATAGTACTATTGTCGAACTTTGGTTAGCCGAAATTAGCAAAAGGTAGAATTTTCTCATCACTTTGATAATTGTATAGAAATCCGCAATATACCATGCCAGAGAGGCTCTGTATTTAATCTTAAACTGTATATAATATAGAACATTGTTGCGTATGAAAACCCCATTTTGCGAGGCTTGTTTGAAATCTGGCCTTTTGTGCACTTCATGCAAATCCAAAATAGACTCTGGTGAGGTTAGACAGGAGCTTTTGGACATTTCTAAACTTATTTTAGAAGAGTCTGGGGAGACAAAGGGTTTGAAGGACGTCAAGATTAACAACGTTATTGGGAATGAAAACCTGCTTCTTATAATCTGCGGGCAAGGCGACTCAGCCAAGCTTGTCGGAAAGGGCGGCTCTATTGTCAAGAAAATAAGCGAGGTTGTGGGGAAAAGGGTTAGGATTGTTGAAGAATCTGATGATCCTAGGACATTTGTCCAAAACCTTGTTTTCCCAGCGCCTGTCCTGAACCTGAACACAGTTTACACTTCCAACGGCGAGAAGTACAAGGTTGTAATTCCAGCGAACAGCAGGTTACCGCTTTCTTTGAAGGATTTCACATCCATTGCCAAGTCTGTTTTGAAGAAGGATGTTGAGGTCGGTTTCGAAGGTGAGAGGAGACGGGAGACCACAGAAGACAAAATTAACAGGTTGGTCAAGAAGATAAAAAGCTAATTATGAAAACCGAGAGTATCAAGCAGGTTGTGACATTCAAAACCACACCACACGAAGTTTATGAAATTTTGATGGATTCTAAAAACCATACAAAGTTTACTGGTTCTAAAGCGAAGATTAGCAGGGAAGTTGGCGGTAAATTTTCTGCATATGACGGCTATATAGAAGGTGTGAATTTGGAGCTTGTAAAAGATAAGAAAATTGTCCAGAAATGGCACGGTGCGGACTGGGTGGAAGGGATTTATTCTAAAGCAACCTTTTCTCTAAAACCAGTTAAGAGTGGCACCAAATTAACATTTACACAAACCGGTGTCCCACAAGAACATCGCAAATCAATCAGCGAAGGCTGGCACGAGCATTACTGGGAGCCGATGAAGGAGATGTTGGAAAAATAGTTATCTTTTTCTTCTAGGATTAAGAAGGACTCTGTAAAGATCGTTAGCGACTGCAGTACACTCAAGTTCGTATTGCACTGATGAAATTTCTCCTCTTAAGAATCGCTGCTGCGCTACTATTGAAGGATCCCCAAAGAACATGTGAGAATATTTTTCTATGTATCTCGCCGCTTTCATATTTTAGTTTTTATTTAGGGGCTTAAATATCATAGAACTTTACTATATTGTGCGGTGAGGAATTTGGAATATATGACAAATAAAGTCAAACTCGTCTTCTTTGATATGGATGGTGTGATTTTTGAGGCTGCCAGTGTTTGGGCAATGCTGAACAAGTCCTTTGGTCCTGAAGGCCATGAGTGGGATAAAAAGGGAAAACAGATGTGGGCGGATGGGAATTTTAAGACTTACATACACTGGGCTGAGCATGATTTGAACTTTTACAAAACAAAGGGGCTGACAATGAAGGTGTTCTATGATATGATACACAATATCCCATATACAAAAGGCGCGCATGAAACTTTTGAAAAGTTGCAGGAAAAGGGTATAAAAACCGTGGTTATATCTGGCGGCTTCAAAAACCAAGCAAATAGGGCTATACGAGACTTGAAAATAAGCCATGTGTTTGCCGCATGTGAGATATTTTTTGATGAGAAAACAGAAAAGATTTCCCACTGGAACCTAATGCCTTGCGATTTTGAGGGTAAAGTAGATTTTATGCGGCTGATGATAAGGGAATACAAATTAAAACCAGAAGACTGTGCCTTTGTGGGTGATGGATATAATGACAAATTCCTTGCAAAAGAAGTCTGCTTGTCTATTGCTTTTAATGCGCACAAAGATCTACAAGAGGTTTGCACCCATTCTATAAACCAGCCAGAAGGCCAAAAAGATTTGAGGGAAATACTCCAATTTCTTATCTAATCAATTTATAAAATTAACTCTTCACTATTACTGTTATGACAGATTTTGTAAGGACAATGGATGGTAGAGATTTGGGTTATATTGTGGATTTCGAAGGCAGGTCCCCTGTATTTGTTTATTCGGATCAGGATGCAGCCAACATATTTGAGCGTTTGCATAACAACGAATCCCTTCAAGTGGGTGAACATTTTTACACACTGTGTGATTTGAGAAGATCTCTTGCTTGTTTTATTGCAAAAGAAGAGTACGAGAGCATGCAAGCACTATTGTAACTGTTTTTGACACCAATCCTAATTCAAATAAATACTGACCCAAGTATTACTATTTATGCCCAGACCAAAAAGGATTGCAGTTGTGGACAACGAGGAGATTAAGGATAAACAAGAGTCTCTTTACATACAAAGCCTTTGCCCTGTAAACAGGTCTGGTATAGAATGTATAGCTGTTACAAAAGATGAGAAAGGCACGCTGACAATAGATGAAAACACTTGCATTGGTTGCGGAATTTGCATCAAAGCGAACACAAAAGCAATACAGATTGTAAATTTGCCTACAGCACTGGATGAGGATCCTATACACAGGTATGGTACAAACCTTTTTGCTTTATACAGACTACCAATACCGAAACAGGGTATGGTTGTTGGTTTGGTTGGCCCAAACGGGATTGGTAAATCCACCGTACTAAATATTTTGTCTGGAAACTTGAAACCAAACAAAGGTGGAAAACAAACCAGATGGGAAGAGATCATTGAACAGTTCAAGGGTACAGAGCTGCAAGCCTACTTGGAGAATATAAAAAATGTCAAGGTTGGCTACAAATCGCAGAACATCGACGCGATGCAAAAAATGTTTTCTGGAAAAGTAAAGGACCTGCTAAAAAAAGTGGATAAGGAAGCCAGGTTTGATAATGTTGTAAAGAGGTTTAATATAGAAAGGCTGCTGGACAAAAACATCAACGAATTGTCGGGAGGGGAATTGCAGCTAATTGCGATTGCAGCCACAATAATCAAAGGCGGGAACTTTTACTTCTTTGATGAGCCATCATCCTATCTTGATGTTGAACAGAGATTTTTAGTTGCAAGGGAAATTAGGGCGCTGGCAGAGGGTAATTATGAAGATGAAAAAAACAAAACACCGCCTTACGTCATGTCTATCGATCATGACCTTGCAGTTGCTGACTATCTTGCTGACCAGACACATATTTTATATGGGGCGCCGGGTGTTTTTGGTATAGTCTCGCCACCGCTTGGTGTTAGGATAGGGATAAATGCTTACTTGGACGGCTACATAAAAGAAGACAATGTAAGGTTCAGGGACAAGCCAATAATTTTTAACAGGATTGCGAAATCCCCAGAGAAGAAAAAGGTCCTCTATGAGTTTGCTCAGTTTGAGAAAAAATTCTCCTCCTTTAATCTGAAAGTTGACCGTGGTAATCTATACCAGGGTGAAATAATCGGTATCCTTGGGGCTAATGGAATTGGCAAAACAACATTTGTAAACATGTTAGCGGGGTTGATAAAACCAGACAAAGGTGAGCCATTAAATTTGAAGCTTTCTTACAAGCCGCAGAGATTGGTTTTGACTACAGAAGAAAAAGGCATGATTGTAAGGGAGTTTATTGGTGATGTTTCAAAGGTCCAGAACGCGATCCACATGCTCAAGGTTGACAGGCTGTTCGAACGGGAAATGAGGACCCTTTCCGGTGGAGAGATGCAAGCAGCATTTATCTGCGCTGCGCTTGCAAGAGACCATGAAATACTTTTGCTGGATGAGCCATCAGCATTCCTTGATGTTGAACAGCGATTGATGTTAGCAAAAGTCTTGGATGACTGGACAAAGTTTAGTAACATTGCAGGTTTTGTGGTTGACCATGATTTACAGGTGATTGATTCTGTTTCGAACAGGCTTATGGTATTTGATGGTAAGCCTGCAATTGAAGGGTTTGGTAATCAGCCAGAAAACCTCAAAGAGGGTATGAACAGGTTTTTGAAAAAAGTTGGAATTACCTTTAGAAGGGACCCTCAAACTGGAAGGCCTCGCGCAAACAAGCTGGACTCTGTTTTGGACAGGGAACAAAAAGAGAAGGGGCAGTATTATTATGGTTAACTATCACAACAGCCAACTAATCAAACTCCTTCATAACAGGTTCTCTAGCTGAGGTCTCTGTCATGCCGAACTGTTTTTTCGCGTATTCCCTAAAACCAGTTGCAAATTTCCTACACTCCCTCAAATATTCCATCCTTCGTTTTGTGTAAAACAGGTATTGGTATATCCACCACAAAGTGCGGTTGAACCAGGTGTTTGGTATGCTGTGATGTATGTTAGCGGTGATTTCCAAGGTAAACCTGCCCTTTTTTGTTTGCGCGCCTTCGTCGCCTTGCACTGCTATGTCATACCTTATAGTTGAGTATTTTGAATATGTCCTCCGAACCCACCATCTTGCCATGTATGTTATAGGGTCACCAGAAGTGTCCCAATAAAACTCAGGCTCACCGAAACCTGCAGAGGAGACCTCAAAGAACTTGTCTAGTACGCCCCACAACTTGCCTACAACACTGAATGGATTGGGCCCGTTATAATACATGTATATGTTTTTGTAAGGGGCCAGGCACTCGTCCCTTAAAACAATTTTTGTCGCAGGCTTCTTTTTCGCAGCCTCCTTTTTCTTTTTTTCAGCTTCGTCCTTTTTCTTTTGTTCTTCTTTCTTTTTTTTGGCTTCCAACTTCTTCCTTCTTTTTTCACCTTTACTCTCGACCATAACTCAGTAAACGTTTTCTTTCTGGACTGTGCTCTTTCTTTTTTGAAAAGAAAGAGTAGCTATTCTTTGCCTTCTTCCATTAACTCATTGAAAAAATCTTTGACCTTTTTGGCGTACAAAGCTGTCAAATTCCTACACTCAGCAAAATACTCTATCCTCTTGTTGTGGTAGAAAACCCTGTGCCAGAAAGTCCTCAACATCTCGTAAATCAATGAACGCTGCCACACTGTATCCTGAGGGTATTCTGTTATCAGGACTGGCCTGATCACAAGGCTGACTTTACCCATCTTCTCTGTGCCCTGGCCCTTTAGTGTGAACCTTATCCAGAAGAATGTGAATTTGTCAACGTCCCTGTGCATGTACCATCTCATGCTGAACTTATCCTCTTCGCCTTTACCCCAGCTGTAGTTTTCTTCTTGTATATCAGAATCAGCAGCCTTCCAGACAGACTTTATCAACTCGTAAACCTTTTTGTACATTTTGTGGACTCCCGGCCCAACATACTTTAGCTCTACCTCTCCGGGATCCTCAACAAAACACGTGTCGTATATGGTTAGCTTAGTCCTTGCAAATACAGGCATATAGGGAACCTACGGTTCCTCTAACCCTCCCTTACTTTCTATATGGGCTAGGAACCAATGTATGTTATATATTTAGCAGAAGATAAGTATTAATTAGTATAGGCTGTTCTTATGTTCGGTATATTGGGCTTTATTGTTGGTATCCTGTTGATTTTCTTAGGTGGGTTCATGGCCTTCCTGTTCCCGAGTGATGATAGGCACATGGCAGATAGCATGGCTGTTGGTGGCATTGTCATAGGCTTGGTCATACTATTGTTCGGCTTCATCCTGGTCATCTTCTAGCCCATAGCTGTTTTTAATTTATTAAACCCATATATTATTAGGTAATAATTATGGACAAGCTTGTTGTTGATAAGTTGATGGACGAAACAGACCCAGACGTACCAGGGAGCAAAGGCCCTAAAACAGGCACAGCGCTATTTGCCGTCCCAGGTAACCAGCAAGGTATGCTAGATTTCACAACCAACATAGGCGGCTGCTCTGGCCTTTACTATTCCTTAGTTTTCCAGCTTCCAAAATGGGGCTATAAGCTAAAGAAACTTGATGAGGACATGGACGTGTCGCCTGCCCACGCAGAGGCCTACGGGCTTATTGTTGAACAAAAAGGTAAACTGGAAAAGGAGATAAAGGGTGGCCTCGCGTCAGCTGCGCAGGCAGTTGCTGACTTTGAGCTGCTAAAGCACGATTTGAACAAATATGAGGAGATGCTGGACTATTTTAAAAAGGCCAAAGGCAACAAGAAAGAGGGGAAAGAACCTGACCAACATGTCTTGAGGTCGCTGTTTATAGATAGGGTGGATGCGCACACAGGCGAAGGGTTTTCTATGGTGACTATGGCAAGAAGGTGGCCGACAATAATTTCTGATTTCATAAGGATGTCAAAGCTGGATGAGGAGACACAAAGGGATCCGGAAAAGCTAAGGCAGGCGCTTTCTGTCACAATTGCCGAGGCCAATGTCTTGAAGACAAAAAACGAGCTTTTCAATGAATGGAAAAAAATGTTTTTCAATACAGTAAAAGAAAGGTATGCGAGAATACAGAATTTGGTGAGGGCTAGGGAACAGAGCATGTACGAATACAGGGAGTGGCTGAAGCCTTATGTGTCTAGATACCACATGATGAAGGAAGCGCTCAAGAGCAACCCCAAAAACAATGTTTCAAATGTTTACCTGGCTCCCGCTTTTGGTACAGCCAGCGTCTTCACCAACATCAGGTTCATTGCTTTTGACAATTATTGGCCACCAGAGATGAGCAAGGCTGAGCGGTCCAATGCTGTAAAAATAGTGGATGGTGATTGGGTCGACCCAGTTGTGAGGGAGTGGGCTGACAAAATTGCTGAAGAATACAAGGTTGATATGAGCAACGAGAAGATTGGGAAAATTTTAAAAGGGTTGTACGACGACAAGACCATGCAGCCAGAAAACATGTATTACAGGATTTTTGTGATAAAGGCCGAGAAGTGTATAATTAAAGTCCCGAAGGGTGGTGAATTAGAGGATATCACATTCAGGATCAAACACTGGATAACCTCGCAGAATATAATGCTGATCTTCCTTTTGGAAATCGCTGCACGCGAAGAGGTTTTTGAAAGGTATGTTAAAACCCTCATTGGTGACAAATCCATGGAGGAAGAGGAGAGGAAAAGGGTAGAGGCAATGTTTGAGGATCCAAAAGAAGAGGAGCCTGTCAGGTTTGAAGGTGTCAAGGATACGGTTAAAACACTGAAAGATTTTGGCGGTGGGGTGAAAAAAATATTTAGTCCGCTAAAAAAATACGTGTTCAGGAAGGGCCCATACGAAAACAATTTCCAGGAAAGGGTCACAAAGATGTACATGATCCCATCGGGCCAGATTTACAACAAGTTGACATCATTCTTAAAATGGAAGGCTGGCGTACCAGGCGCGCCTGACCAGTATTAAAATAAAGTTTTCAGCGTTGAGTTTTTGGGTTTTGACTATGCCGTTCAAGGTTGGCACCACATCTGGAATTTACATGGCAACAAGGGCAGCTGAGCTAGGCAATGCGATAAAGAAATTAGGCTACACATTGACAAGGGGCGTGGATACAATTGAATTGCCAGCAGACGTTGCTCACGAAGTGCCTTATTCACATGGCACACAGATTAGGCACATGGCAAAAAAACAGGGCGCCACACTAAATTTCCACGGCGACCTTGCCTGCCCGTTTGAGATGCCTGACCGGGGCGAGTGGAGGGACGCGCATGACAGGATGATAAAGTCGCTGCGCTCTGCTATTTTTGTTGGGGCCAACTATATTGATTTCCATGCAAGCCTGAACATCTGGCTGGAACTAATGACTTATGCTGGTAGGAAGATGACATTGACTTTCTGCGACCACGATGGAAAATTCATTTCTGGAATTTTGCAGAAGAGCAAGAAGCTGAGGGATTGGTTCGTAGAAGAAAGGGGCGACGCTTACAGGAACGACATCCTGAAAAGGGCTGACCAGATCGATCTCAACACCATAATAAGCACCAGGGAGGAGAAGTGGTACAAAGAGGAGCTGGTAAAGCGGTTGGACAAATCGCTCAGGCAGCCGAACATAAAAAAAGTGTTGGAAGAAATAGCAGAATACAAGTCAAGAAACAAACCAATAAAAGAAACTGCAGAAGATTTAATAGAAATGCTGATTGATAACGCAGAGATTAGGGGGATTGCCAGGATAGGTCATCCTGTTGTCGACAAAGCAATCGAAGATACTATGGACAATTTGAGAAGGGATAGGATAAAGTTTAACTCAGACACACAAAAAGATGAGATTGACAAAATTTTGCACCAAAAACTTGCAAAAGGAGATGAGTGGGATAGTGAGGAACTGCGAGCTGTTGTTGGTATTGTTGATGGATACCACATAATGGCGCACTACTTATTTTATACAAAGGATCCACACTGGGTTGCAATGGCCGAAGAGTATAAGGATATTGTTGTTGACAAGTATGGAATGGATTATAATAATCAAAATTGGCTTCACGAATCGTGGAAAAAGGCTGAGCAAGACAATGACAAAGAGTTCAAGGAATTTTTCTATGCGGTTGTGTCTGCGAAGTTTTTGGAAGGGCATATGAAGGCGGCTTTTGACTGGCTAAACAACAAGTTCATAAAAGAGGAGGTACCGGATTTGGTGAGCAGCATAAAGGACCCTGTGGAAAGGGAGAAGGAGCGTGAGGAGCTGACAAAAAATGCGAAAAAGCTGATTATAGCAATTGAGAACCCAGACGCGAGAAGTTCAGAACATGCAGGCATGTACCCTTTATGGAGGCCAAGGCAGATATATCGGGCTGTCAAAACAATAAGGAAGATTTTGAATACAGAAAGGTTGATGATGATTGTTGATCACGAGCACCTTGCGACAAACGGTGTTGATGCATTGCAGGAAAGCAGGAAATATATCAAGACTAAAAAAGATTTCGGCGAGTTTGTGATTTCTGTCCACTCAAACCACCCAAATCCGCTGCATTCACATGAGCCAATAGAACTGGGTGACACGATTTTGTACGAGCTGTTATATAATCTAAGGCTCACGGGTATGGGCATTAACAGGACAGCCTTCCTTATTTTTGAGCGTGGTGGTGGCGAAGACCCATTCCAGCGTTCGATAGATGCCTTGAGGCTGATGGTAAAATTCCTGGAGATGGATCCACCAATGGAGATGGAGAAACTACCTTTAGAATTTTATGGGCTGCAGGGCATGTCTGGCGATGCAGAAAGGCAGATGATGATAATCAGGGACCATACTATGGACCCGATAAAGGACTTGCTGGAACTCCCAGAAGAGGAATGGACATTCATATCCAAGGTCGCAAGGGAGAAGGGCCGCGCAGAGGCCTTCAAGAAAGCTTCCTATAGGTAGGCACTTCTTTCTAATGTGAGTCTTTCTTGAACCAACTTATCAGAAGAAAGGAGACCGTGCAAAGCTTTATAAATCCTTAAGCCAACTTTTGTTATCTATTAATGGTAACATATGGCTATACAATATATACCAGTTCGGGATTTTTTGGTCCTGGTTGCAGATGATGATCCAGATATAAGGAGAACTGGGGTTAAAATGTTGAGTAGAAGGGGTTATCCTACAACAGAAGCTCGGACTGCAGCCGAGACATGGGATCTTCTTCAATCAAACCCAAATATACGCGGCCTTGTGATAGACAATGACTTAGGAGATACGGGTGACGGCGCGCTTTCTGGTTATAATGTTCTTGAAAGGATGATGGCGAGCGACCAATCACGATTAAGGGATATGCCTTTCATTCTTCACTCTTCCGCTGCAGGCAGGCTTGGAGTTGTTGATGTTGAAGGTGTTGAAAGGCTTGGTGGTATATTTGTCCCAAAACCGGATTTAGATAACCAATACTTGCAGGCAGTTGACAAGGTTTTCGGGCCTTATCACAAAATAGATTAAAGTTAAATAGACGGTTGTATAAAATTACGTATGGCGAAAAATTTTGGTTCGGAGGGTGGAGACAGTTTTGATGACAGGCATGACACAGGCTCTGAATCAATAAAATCTGTCAAGAAGCCGAAGGTTTCTACTATCCAAGACCCGATGCCAGAGGATTTTGGTGTTGAGCAAGGGAAGCTTGACGCTGGCAGCGGCCAGCGCCTGTCTGATGGCGAGAAAAAGGATGAAAAACCGGAGTTTGTTGGCAAGGAACAGAGAATAGAGATCCTGAAAAAGTTCACAAAGGAGGCCTTGAAAAGGTATGGTTCCTTGATACGTTCTATTGTTTTGTTTGGTTCCACCGCGCGGGAGGAGTGGAAAGGGGAAAGTGACATTGATGTTTTTGTTATTGTTGATGACACTAGGCAAAGGGTTACACCAGCAATGAGGGATAATATTGAGGATGAGCTTGTTTACATCGCGAGCAAGGTGCACAAACAACTGTCTTTACAGCAGCCATATCTTCTTACAGAGTTCTGGGCAATGGTAAGGGAAGGACATCCAATTATTTTCAATTTCATTCGCGAAGGGATTCCGGTTTATGACAAGGACATTTTTTTGCCTATTAAGCGGCTTCTCCAATTGGGCGAGATAAAACCGAGCAAGGAAGCTGTTGAAAAATACATAGAACGCGGGCCCAAAAGGATCAAAAGGGTTGAAGACTCAAAAATGTATTCTGTTGTTGAAGATTTGTATTATGCCATGCTCGAATCTGCGCAGGCTGTGCTGATGTTTTTGGGTAGAAATCCTCCACGACCAGGCGATGCGCCAGCTGCTTTGAGGTCCAACCTTGTAAAAATGAAGTTGATGAAGGAAGAAGAGGTCAAGTGGTTGGAGGATATTGTGGAAGTCAGGAAAGAGGTTGAGCACAAAAGGATTAACGACCTTTCTGGCGCTGACCTTGACATGTGGATCGAGAAGACAAAGAAATTCGTCAAGCTCATGCAGAATTTGATCATGAAGATTGAGGTCCTGAAAAGGGAGAACATGATTGAGAAGTCTTACATGATTATGACCGAGACTGTGGCCACGATTTTAAAAAGTTTGGACAAACTGCCTGCAAAGGATGCTGATTTGGGCAAGGCCTTTGAAACGCATGTTGTTAAGCCAGGCCTGGTTGACAAGAAGTATTTGGATGTGTTTAATGAGTTGGAGAAGATGACCAAGCTTGTGAAAGAGGGCAAGATTTTGGACATGCAGAAAAACCAGATTTTGCAGCAAAGGGAATATGTCAGGAAATTCATCCGCGATGCTGGACGAGTTCTCAGAAAAAACATGAACATTTCGATGGACAGTGGGGATGTCGGGGGATAGATATGCCTTACATAGCTCTTGGTTTTGAAGATGAAGGTGTGGTACTAGGTAAGGAAATTTTGCCAGCACTATTTGATATAAGCCAGCCATATCATGGCGGGGATTGGAATAGGAGGGCATTAAGAGATCGCACGCAACCAGATAGGGAAGTTGGATCTATTTATGTAATCGATCGCTTCAGACCGAGAGTTGTCCTAACGCTTGATAAAGACTACTTGGATCGCACTATTCCTGAAGGGGTGCAAGACGAAATAAAAGATGGTGCCTTGTCAACTGTGGAAACAGATAAAGATCCTGTTGGTAGCGACATGGAATTAGGATTTTTGCAAAGACAATTAAATGAGGCTGGAACTGCTCAAAGTGGAGGATAGATATGACAGAAAATCTTGTTTTTAGGACATATTCAAGACATGATAGAAGAGTTGATGAACAAGAAATTATTGATATGCTTAGAGGCAAACCTGTTCGTGTTGAGTATGAAGTCAAATTAGATCCAGATTCTTTTAGTCAACATCTCCAATTTCATGATGGGATAATATTGGGTTTGCCTTCAGAAAGGCATCATACAGCTCTTTCTGTTTCTCTTAGAGGGCTTGGATATACTAGGTTTGAACGTAAAGCAGCAGATCCAGTTACTCAACCAGTGGATGGCGCTCCTACCAGGGAAGAAAGGGCCGATGCGGCATACAAAAACGCCTTAGTCAGAGCTCTGTGGGAAGGTGTGGGTGCTTTGGGCAACGGTTGAAATTATTTCTTCTTCACAAACTCCAAAACCTTCTGTGCGACTTGCGCTGGATTTATTTTATTTTTTCCAGGTACTTTTCCAGATCTTTGTAATCATTTTTTCTGTCTAGTATACAAACAAAAACAATTTTGTTTCCGAGAACAGCGTATATCAATCTTGATTCCTCATTTTCAATATTTAGCCTAATCCTGTAAACATGCGAAAAGTGCCTTGAATGAATTCTTTTATATCTAGACGGATCAAATTTGACGAGCTCGATCTTTGATTTTATTATTTTTTTAGTTTGTTCTGGTAAAGTCTTCAATTGATTTACAAAATAGTCTGTTGCGACAATTTCAAAATTCATGACAACGCCTTCATTACGTCTTTTTCAGATTTTATTTTGCCTCTTGAAATAGAAATGGCCAAAAGTTTATCTACCAATTCGATTTCTTTTTCAGTGATAGATTCGTCATACTCATCTTCAAAAACCTTTTCCCTCAAGGCTTCTGTTGCCAACTCTTGAATATTTCTGAACCCATACTCTTCAGCATAGCTTTCTGCTTTTTCCAATAGGTTTTGTGGCAGCGTCAGATTTACCTGTTTAATGGCCATACTAATAAGTAGTTTTTAGTATTTATAAATATTTATATAACAGTGTTATTAATGGCTGTTCTGATTTTCCACAAACTCCAAAACCTTCTGTGCGACTTGCGCTGGATTTATTTTTGTTGTGTCGACAACTAAATCGTAATTGGAAACATCCTCATAATCCAGGTTGTAATATTCCTTGAATCTTTTTAGTTCGCTGGTTTTTCTTGACTTTATCCCACTGAGGGTTTGTTCCAATGTTTTGTTGTACTTTTCATCTTCCCTTTTTTGGTTAAAAATCCGCCTTGCAGCCTCTTGATCTGAGACTTTCAAAAATATTTTCACAGAGTGTGGTATGAAGTGCCACCCTATCCTAGAATCAATCACAAAGTTGTCCTGTTGTTTTCCCAAATCAACCTGTGTCTGGTCAACCTCCTTGTCTATTGAAGGGTCTTTTTCTTCTAGCTTTTGCAATTCAACCAATGTAATCCCCCTTTTCTTTGCAATGCTGCGCTGGAGGTCGCCCATCGAATAGTGTTTGTAGCCGAGCTCATTTGCCAGGATTTTAGCAACAGTTGATTTTCCAGAACCAAGGTTACCGGCGATTGTGATGATCATTAAGAAAATAGAGCAATTAGAAATAAATAATACCCGGTTATTTCTCTTCCAGCGTGCCCTTTACATCGTCCAGCAATGTTTTAATCTCTGAGATAGAAGTCAGCGTTTCATCTGAAGCTGCCTTTGCCTGGCTGGTTGTCTTGATGTCAGAGTCTGTTGAAACAAGCTGGGATTGTTGGGCTGGCAGCCGTGTCCCGCTGTTTTGAACTATTACTGTTGACAAGATTACGATTACTATAACTAAGGCAGAAATTATGCCCAAATACATCTTGTGATTGCTTTTCTTCTTTACCATATTAAATGCCCCTCAACAAAATATCCAAAACTTTATCTATAGAACCGACGATTTTAACAACGTCCACCTTGGCTAATTCCAACAACGGCCTTGTGAAGTTATGAACATTTTCCTTGATTTTAGATTTGAGTTTGTCTATGTTTGAAACCTCTTCTGTTAAAATAGCGGTTGCGCTGTTCCAAAGTTCGGCGTTGGCAGAGTTGTTGGCAGATTCATAATATTTTCCAAGTTGCCTTGTCCTCTTTGCCAAATAGTCAAACCTAATTCTCAGCTGTTCTACATTTATCACCAAACCCAAAAGTTTTTCGGGGCCGATAACCCTTTCTGTCGTATTTACCTCTATTGGCCTTGATGTAGACGTCGGTTTAGTGCCTTCAAAAACCACACAGGAACTCTGGACGCAGCCGCATGATTGTGTTGGTTTAGGTACTGCGATATTTGAACATTGTTTGTTTGAAGCGATTTCTGATAACACATTCCTTGCTGTTGGTCCACAAGTCCACAAAGCCCCTGTTTCCTGGCATCCATTGGCTGAATACCAACCACAATCTTTGTCAGTGCTGCATGTTGTTGGTGTATCATCACGTTCCTCTCTTGTAGGCTCGAAAATACAAATACCGCCTGCATTTGGATAAGAAGGTGGTGTACCCGTTCCAGAGCCATAATCACACCTATAGTTTTGCGGGCAAGACAGACCGGCAATTGTTCCGCACCTTAAAGGTTCTCTTGGCGGACTCTCATATGGTTGTGGTGTGTTTGTAGGCCTTTCTGTTGTTGGTGTTGGGGAACAGTCTAGATGGCAATTCCAATAGTCTTCCTGCACATTACAGTTAATATTGCATGACCCATCACCACAATATGTGTTGCCTCTTGATTCGTTTGAAGTTGGGCATCCACTTGCATAGCCTGGGGAAACACCGCAATCTGCTGAACAGGAAACTTGTGATTCTGAAGGGTCGCATTTATTTCCGTCACCGTCTGCGTCTATCCCACAGGAAAGCCTTGTGTTTGGTGGGTTAACTATAACTGGTGGCACTATTGGTGGCGACACAGAACATGGAAGCGAGGATTGGTAGATAGTTTGCCTTCCGTTGCTATCTGGTGCAGAGCAGCAATAACCTGTTGAGAAAGTTGATCCACCACACTGGCAATTTGGGGTTATCGGAAAGTTTAGTGCACACTGAGAAGATGGTTGGGTTGATATTGTTGGTGTTGCAGATGGGGTTGTAGTTGGCGACGTGGAGATTGTTGGTGATGTGGTTGGTGTTGGTTGCGCAACACACTCGGCATCTTTTGGTGTAGAACCTGGTAGATTGGTTTTGTGTTGGCAGATAAACCCTTGCGCACAAGGTGTTTTTGGGTCTGTGCCTATTCCTGTTTCACAACCACCTCTGCTACACCTCGCAATCCTGTGATACTGATAAATATAGTTAGTGCTATTATAGGAACCGCAGAAGGTGTCGCCGAACCACTCATCTGTCCCACACTCGGAGTTTGTGGAGCAGGAATTGACTGTCATTGTCAGTGTTTTTTCTGTTTTTTGGCCTGTGCTGTCTATCGCGCTTATTGTTATTGTATGGGAACCGCTTATGTATGTGGATATTGGAGTGGAGTAAGAACATGATGTCCCAGCACACCCAATCACAATTCCATCCTTGAATATTTTATCTCCCTTCCAAGAAGCAGAAGCTATGCTCATATCATCGCTTATCGTTGTTGTAAGCGTGAATGTGAGACCGGCAAAGTTTGTGGAAGGGGTTATGGAAGCTACAATCGTTGGTGGGTTATCTTTTATACATTTGTCCCCCGATCCACAATAATAGAGATTTGGACAGCCACAAGAAGAGCATTTATCAACTAGATTGTTTCTGGATTGGCAATAAAGGCCTTGCTGTGCGAGTGAACATCTGCCGACAGCAAGCTGGCCATTTTCACAAGTTAAACAGGATGTGGTTGATGAGCAGTCTGAATCGCTGCAGTCTATAGACCCATCATAATCATTATCCTTTCCGTCCAAACAAGAATCTGCGCCGCCCGCCCATACGCCGTTTTCATAGCCATTGTTGTTCACAGACTTCCCATTATCACAAATATACTGGGTTTGTTGGGATGATGTTGCGGAGCTGAGCACACAATAATATCCATTTAAGTCAGTTGATGTCACGCCTTTTGAACAGTGATAATAATTGACCCTCCAATTGTCGCCGTCAAGGCAGTAAGGTTTCTCAGCACCATTACAAGTACAATAAGAAGCTCCGCCTTTGTAGCAATCAGCTGCAGTTGTACACTTTGTAAGGCTTTGTGCCTGGGCAAAAACAGCTAAGAAAAATATCGAAAAAAACAAGGCAAAAACAACGGCTACGGCTTTCATTAACTAAAAGTTGGATCTGGTAAATATAAACCTTTGGATCTACCTTACCATATCCCCAAACTCTTTCAAAATGTCTAGAACTGACTGCTCCCTTTGGGGATCTTCGAACATGAGCGTGCCTTTAACGCCGAAAGACATGATTGATTTGATGAGATGGACGAGCTTGAGGTCTGATTTCGTTGATGGCAGATATTTTATGACACCTGAAGGGCCGTAAGTCACACCAGAAAACATGAAATAGGAATTTTGAATGGCCGGTTGGCCGAGATCTGTTTTTATCTTATTCAGGACAAACCTAAAATCCTGTTCACCGCGCAGGAAGCCAGCGCCCCTTCCATGGATGTTTGCGAAGTTTATTATTGGCTCGGTCTGCCTTGTCCTTTTTACTATTTCGATCACATCTTCCAGAGAACCCAACTCATTCACACGGCCCATTGTTTCTACCCCAATTTTTATCTTCATGTTCATGGAGTTGATCACTTCGTTTATTTTGTAAACGAGTATCTTGAGCGCCTGTTGTTGTGGAACGTCCTTGTAAAAGTTTGGGTGGATAATAAATGTTTTGCAGTCCATGATATTTGCAATGTTGAAGTAAATTTTCATCAACAATTCCAGTTTGTGCGGCTCTTGTGGCAAATCATCATGGTGTAAAGCCAACTCTATGTTGTATTTTTGTGCTGTTGTTTTGATCCTCAAAAGCTCATTGTAATGCTCTTTGTAAATTTCCTGCGGGTCCTTTATTTTATCAAACAGTTCCTTTGGCAACAAAAACGCGCGAAAGCCAACCTTGTACAACTCTGTAAGCGCGTTTTCAGCTTCCTCGGCTGTCCTGACAATTGGATTTTTGGCTATGCCGTAAGCTATACCAACCCTCATCCCCAACCGCTCTTGTATCTTGAGGGTTTTCTTCCTGATCATGTTCAGGGGTTCCGACATATGACATATTATATATACATAGAGAAAGAAAAAGGGGTGTGAACCCATATAACACTGTTATATACAGACTTTTATATCGCATTTTCCATATTAGAGATTACTAAAAGAGGCTACACAAAATGGCAGACAAGGCGACCATACTTTTCGTTTTCTTGGATATAATAGCTGGACTTATATTCTTCTTTATGCCATTGCCATTTATTGGAAACCTGTTAGCCTATGTCTTCTTTATCCGCGCTGTTGGGATGTTTTAGAGGATATCCTTTATTCAGAAAAGTAGATGCCCTTTTTCTTTTAGTAAAACAAATGTTGCTTATGTCCGAAGAGTTCAAAAGGCAGGTTGTGCATGCAGCTGGCATAGTTTTTATATTGCTGGCGTTTTTCATGGAAAAATGGTTGGCAATTGTTTTGTTTGCAGACATAGTTGTATTCTTTTTATTATATGGAGAGCTTATTCACACAACAAAGAAAAGCATATTCGGTTTCAGGAAACACTTTCTCGGGCTGGAAAGAAAAGGTGTGAGGCCATTTTTCGGCGCGCTGCTGTTTTATTTAGGTTGTTTAATCACATTCATTTTGTTCCCGACAAGGATAGCTGTCGCTGCCTGCTGCATACTTGCGATAGGCGATAGCCTGTCAACAATTATCGGGATGAAGTTTGGAAAAGTGAAAATCTACAACAAAAGGACCCTTGAGGGCAGCCTAGCATTTTTTGCTAGCGCTCTTCTGATAAGCCTTGTGTTTGTTGATTTTAGGCTCGCCTTGATTGGGGCATTTGCAGGCACGCTCACAGAATTGTTTGGCAGCTCCACAAAACTAAAAAATAAATTCTGGCTCTTTGATGACAATTTGTTGATACCAATTATTTCTGGCGCTGTTATGTTTGGATTTGGATTATTCTGGTAACATACTTATTGTCCTTGTTTCTGACCGGCATTATATAATTCCAATGGGATATCTCTCTTTTTAAGATATACACCTCCCCGTCCAAGTGTTTCCAGAACATGGTGTCTTGAAAGGAAAGCTAAATAAACACTAATCCTTCTTACTGTAAGCCCCGTATCTCTTTCCAGGTTGGTTCTACTTATTTCTTGGCCAACAGGATATTTAGATACAGCATCCAAAACTCTTCTCCTTTCTTCGGCGACCAGAATTGGTTTAGAATCCGCAGATAAAAATTTGGTTGCATATACATCTGCCATATTGTTTAATTCCTCGAGAAACAGGTCTGCTGTTTTCAGATCACCAGATTGTACTACAGTCTTCCCTATATCCCTTAGCCTATCCAATACTGGATTTACTTCAGACTCGTAAAGCTCAGCCACTTTGGTTACAAGTGTCATAACATTCACACTATAAATAAGAGCGAAAGTTTTAAATTCTAATATGTTGCTAACGGGTATAGAAATTGTGCACTTTACCGGCTGTGGTTTCTAGCAACAATCTTTAAACCTTTTCGATCTCTTTCCTTATTTTAGCGTGCAGTTTTTTGAACTGATCAACAGACATCTTCTTTTTCTTCCACAACTCGATTTTTATTTTGTCGCCTTTGTCGCGCGGTATTATGTGGAAATGTGTATGGTTGACACGCTGGCCAGCAGCCCTACCATCATTCAACAATACATTACAGCCTTTGTGTGTTTTTCTCAAAACCTTGGAAATCGCGGACACATGTTCTATCAGCTCATGCTCTATGTTTATTGGTATGTCCTCCAGGCTTGGGAAGTGTTTTTTAGGGATGACTAAAACATGGCCATCCTCTTTTTCCGGAAAATCGATGGACAGGAATGAAACAGTATTCTTTGCTTCCTTTAGAAAAATAACAGGGTAACCATGATTTTCAGTTTTTTTCTTGCTTACAAAATCGCAGAAAACACAGGGCATATTATTACTTGTATCTGCGTTAGAAATATCACAAGCCTTTATAAATACCACTTATAAGTAATACTATGGCTGAAATATACATATTCAAGATCACCAGGGCGGATATAGAAAGGGTTGATAGTGGTGTAAGGATTAGACTGTGGTATCCAACAACACCAGAAGTCACAAATAAAAGGCTACCCAGAAATCCTGAGTGGGGTGCCCAAGTTTTTGATAGACTTCTTAGGGAAGGGTACACTACACTAGCAGACCAAAATAATCCAATAAGACCGTGCTCAGGCGGCTCTGCATATTTGTTTGATGATGATGTCCTACTTTTCCATAGAAGAGATGTGAGAGCACCAACACATCCACTTTATCACAGCATTGCAGGTGGATTCCCAAAAAACAAGGGTGAAGTGACCACAGAAGATGGTTTGATTTCTTGTAGTTTGAGGGAAACAGCAGAGGAAAATATTCTATTGACAAAGGGATCGCAGAGGTTGCTTGTACCAAAAGGGTCCGAAAGCCACACATTAGAATCTGCAAGCAGGCTTGGTTTGGCTGACCTACCACAGATACAAATTGAGACAGAGAGGATAGACCCTCCAGATGTCTTGGAAGCTTATACAGAAGATGGTTCACTTTTATTTTCCACTAGAGCTTTTTTGGATTGTATATTTGATTCTGAGGCTGGTCTTACTGCATTGCAAATATTAAGGATGAAGGGGGTTACGTCGACAGATGTTTTGCCTGTTGATGGGGAATATATGATAACGGATGGCAAGCCTATTTTCTTCGATAGGGAGTGTTATTTGTCCACTCTGGAAGATCTTAATAGTAAGCCTTTCGGGGACGCTATACAAAATCCACTGGTTTACAGACAAGAATGGATACCCAGCACTTCGGGTCGTATTGTTGTCCCAAGGCAACAGACCATTTCAGACTACAAACCTCCACATCTCGGCCCTGATAAAATTCCAGCAGATTATCCTCATATTTTTGGTCCAGATGACATGCTTGTTAGGGTTTTAGATGGTTTAGGCGTAGAAGGTTACAAAGGCGGGTGGATTAAAATGCAATTAGAAAAAGAGAGAAAAGCCGTAGCAATAAAAGGTTAGCCTGCCATTGTCTGCTGTTGTTTTTTGATCGACATTACCGCGACTATCTGGTCCAAAAGCCTTGGTTCTGCAGAAGCTATGTCGGTTGTTGTTAGCATACCAACCAACGCCGACCCCTCAATAACTGGCAATTTTGTGACCTTGTTTTTTAACATGAGATCAACTGCATCCTCTAAATCGTCCTTAGGCCTGACAAAGTAGACTTCTTTCTTCATTATCGTCTCGACCTTTTCCTTGCGCGCATCCTTGCCATTGGAGACGAGGCTTACAATATCCCTTTCTGTGAGCATCCCGAGCATCTTCTGTGATTGGTCAACAACAACCAACGCACCTATTTTGAATTCATCCATCGCTTCAGCTGCATCCTGAACAGTGGACCCGCTTTCAATCGTTTTCGCACCCTTCGACATCACGTCTTGCACTCTCATATCAATCGTTAACTTTTAGATTAATTCACCTCTACGGTATAAAGCTTAAGCGGTTTCCAAATGCACGGCTAAAATCATCATAACCCTTTATTTCTTGTAAGGGCTCCAAGCCTGGAATCTTCTCTGCATGCCGCATTGGTTTACCTCCCCATTCCCTATAATGTTTTTCAACAACTTCATTAAGATATCCTACCAATCTTCTTGCCATATCAAGCCCTCGCGATGACCTCGCGTACTGGTTTTCTCTCTTCTTGGTCTTTCAACTTTAACACAAAAACATTGTACCTGTCCGTCTCCTCTAATTCTGCGATTATCCTTTTGACTACCATTGTCTTTGGGTCTGGGATCAAAGGTACGCGGCTTTTTACATCATCAAATGATTTGAATGGGTTTCCTTTTCTTTCATCCAGGATTGCCCACAAATGTTTTTTGCCGACGCCTGGCAACAGTTCCAGCTGATGCTGCCTTGTAGTCAACGACGTTGATTCATTGAAGAACTTTAGGAAGTGTTCTTGGTTGCCTTCAACAATTTTCTCAACCACATCCTCCAATTCGTCCTTTGCTCCTGTAGTTAAATCCTTGGTCTCTATCCTTCCGGAAATGTATTGGACAACATCCCTTTTCTTGTCTCCAATGTAGACTTTGTCCCCTGGTTTTAGGGCATTGCCTTCCCTGATTATGACCTCTAATAAAGAGAAGTATTTGTCGCCTATCACTTGCGCAGCTGGTTGTGACCTAGACATTCCACTGTGACCTTTTGCCAGGAAATCCAAAACTACTGCCCATTCATCCTTTTTTATGACATTCATAGCTATCCTTAATTAATTTAGACAACAGAATTAATATATAAAGGTTTACAGGGGTTGAAACTGACCATGGTCAGTTTCGGTCTTCTTAATCCTTGTTGACGATCTCGAGGATTTTTTCTTTGTCGGCGGGTGTCAAATCAACTCGCTCATTGGAAAACAGCACCCTTAGGTCATCAAGGTCCTTTGGCAAAAGGCCTATTATTGCGGCTATATGCCTGTCGTTCAGCTTCCCTATTTCCCTAAGCTCTGTTTGAAGCTTGTTGAGCTTTGTTTGTGATACTTTTGAGAATTTGTTCAAATAGTCTAATGTGACTTTCTGTTCGTAGCCTAACTCTTTGTCCTTTGCCTTTTCAGCTAAAACCTTCTTGACTTCCACTGATGGGATTGTAGTTTCTGATTTTACTTCCATTTAAACCGCCTCCTTGTGCAGCCTTAAGTGCTCTGGCCTTGCAATTACATCCTTTGATGAATGTTCGTATTGAATTCGGACAATGTAAGCCCTGCCTCTGCGTTCTTTTATTTCGCCTATCAAACCCTTAAATCTGTGGTGCGGCATGCCTTTGTGCGAAGTTGGGTCAACCTTTATGACAACCTTGTCGCTTGGTTTGAACACTGCCAAATAAGGGGTAATTGTGAACTTCTTTTCGCTAAACCTTTTGCTGAACTTTTTCCTTGTATTCGCTCTCAACCCATGACTTTTTCGTACCATATAGGAAACCTACGGTTTCTCTAACCTTCCCTTGATTTTACACGAGAAACCCGACTAATCTAATACATACAAACAGTGATTTAAATAGGTTATTTTCCAATCAATATTATGGAAACAGCGTACAAAACCAGGCAAACCCAATATCTTAGCATAGGTGGAGGGTTCACTTTAACCAGGCAAGGCGGCCAGGTAATATCGATCTCCAGGGGGAACGTGTTTCAAACCAAGCGTTATGGGGATTCTGGTTCTTTAGATCCGAATTATCATGGTATCTGGGAAAGGGCTGATAGAGTTTTCCCTAAAGCTAGAAGGTTGTTTCATTCTAAAAGACTCGCGCGGCTAGCATCTAGACCTGAAATTTTTGATACAGTGCCACCAGAACTGCTTGAAGTTTTAAACAGCAACCCTATAGGAAGTAGAGGATACAATAGGGCTTTTGATCAGATACCAGTGGCCATTTTAGATAGATATCTCGACGAAATAGAAAAATACGAATCTACTTCTTTACCCAAATCTTGACAACGTCCAGTTCCTCTACTTTTGTTGAATTTCCCAAAATTTCTGCGACAGAGGGTTTTGTCCGGCCTTGGTCGCCGTGCATCAATTCCTTGACGTAAAGGCCTGCCTCCCCTTTAACTTCAAACTCCACTTTGTTTTTCTTCAAAACTTTCCACTTAATTTCTTTCACTTTGCGCGGCCTTGTTTTGTCTGCGCGGCGATGCAAAACCCTTTGGGGGGTTTGTTGTTTTATTGTTTTCCCTTTGAGGCTTTTCAACTTCTCCAAATCCTTTTCTGTGACCACATTTTCAAAAGTAACTAAAATCCTGTAACTCTTGTCTGGTTTTGCAGCCTTCACCTCTCGCACCTCTTCCTTGTTCGAGAACTTGAACTCTGTAACCTCGACCTTCTTTGATTTGTTCACTTCCTTTTCAATCTTCTTCAAGTCAATGTCCCTCTTCTTTGGTTTTGTCACTTCGAAAACAAATGGCCGCCAGTCAAGACAACGCGCATCGATGTCTTCCCTGCCCATCCCATGCAAAGCGTGCTCCCTGCCATCTGTCGCTTTCATGAACGGCTTTGCGATTATGTCTTCTACCGTCTCCTTGTACGTCTCCCACTTTGTCTGTGGCAACCCTCTAACTAGCTTCTTGTATTTTCCATAAACAAACAATGGGTTAATGTCAATCCTTGTATCCTTGTTTTCCAAGTCCAACAAAATCACAACATCTGGGGTTTCCGGCTCAAAGTCCACATTCGGTTTCAGCTTCTGGATTTTTTTCAAAACCAGTTTACCAAGTTCCCTATTCAGTTCTGATTTCAACGGCTCGCAAAACTCTATTTCTATATTCTCCCATAAGGTTTCTTCTCTCAATGTGAATTCATGTGAAACTTTTGTGCCCACAACAAGTGTCTTGAAGTCTAGCGGTTTCAGCCTGTCAATTGTTTTGTCTGCGATCTCTTCTAACTCCTTAAAAATATTGTCACAAATTTCGCAGTAGTCTGGGACTTTTTTTACTTTCAGAAATTTTCTAATCTTTTCTCCCCTTTCCTTGTTTGTCAAGCCAGTCGACACCAACGCAAATTGGCGGCCGAGGCAATTATTGCACACATCCTTCTTCAAAATCTCTTTTGCGGTTTCCAAAATCTTTTTGTCATCAAAACTTAGCTTCTTGTATTGTTGCATAGATGTGGTTGTTTTCCTAGTTTATATCCATTAGAAACAGTGTGCTTAGTGCTCTTTTCTATTAGTAAGGTTTCCAAACTCGTCGAACTCTTCAATAATTTGTTTGGGCACTAACTCGTCTTTAACATATGTTGTTGTAATCCTTTGTTGTACTGTACCATCACCATTAAAATCGATATCTTTAATTATCGTCTCCTCGATACCATCCTCTCCGTATCTAAAAATTTCTGTTGATATGTCCTTTATACCATCATTGTTTATATGGGCCTCCTTCACTCTTTTCAAAGCCTTTCCACCTTTGTAGATCGTTGTGGTTTTTGAATTGATCTGACCATTTCCATCGAAATCGTCCTCTTTAACTTCTTCTGCCGTACCATCTTCTTTATGGTTAGTTGTTGTAATTATCCTCCTATCAGGAACCCCATTTTGATCTAGATCGGATTCATGTATCACCTTTCTCTGACTATCAACGTCTTCCATTACCCACCGTTCATCAATAATACCGTTTGAGTCTGTATCGGTTTCGTCTATTCTAGACTTAGGTGCGTTTATGTCAGTCATGCTAAAATAAGATGTGGATCTTTTCTCAAATATATTGTCGCCGTCCAAATCTGTTTCTTCTGTTGTGTTTGAAAATCTGTTGTCCATTGTAGAAGTTGTTCTACATTTGCTGTCTACTTTTCCATCTCCGTCCTTGTCGACTTCTGTATCTCTTATCATTGTGAGGTTGCCATCTTCATTGTAAATAGTCCTTTTTGTGACTATTGTAATAGCTGCGTCAGTTTTGCTTATACCACTTTCAGTTTTTGTTTCTAGTTCTTCCACAACAAGTCCGTCTTTATATCTTATTGTTCGCCTGCTGTCAATTACTCCATCTAAATTCGTGTCTGTCTCTGTTACCTCCTCAAGGAGCTCTCCATTGTCATCGTATACCGTTTTCTGTGTTGTGTCTGCTACACCGTCTCTGTCGGAGTCTACTCTTTTTTCTATTGTTCCTCGTTTGTCAAATTCCATGCCTTCTGGAAGTCCTTCTTCCTCCATCAAATCCTCATCTAATGGGTCATGGGGAATTTCGGGTGTTTGAACAATCACCTCTTTACTGGAGTTGATTTCTTTACTATCCATTCTTACACTTTCTGTGCGCCCGGAATTATTTTTTCTGTCCAATTCTACAGATGACAAGTTTACCATATAATGACCGGCTAAGCATGTAAGACCAACTATTGCTGCAGCCGTAAGGTAGATTTGTATTGACTTTCCTGCTTGTCTTACAGAAGATAGAGTTCTGTTTACAATACCATCATGATACACCGCTGATCTTCTGCTCGATTCTCCTTCTCTTGGTTTAATTTGATATTTTCTCATACACGTAAGTTTTTATTTAATTACAAATGTATTATGTACTTATAAACCTACTTATTATTAACCTATTGGTGGTTAAAATAAGCATTTAAATGTATAGGTTTTAGATTAACTATGGTATTTGGTTTATGGGATCGCGGGGAAGTGGATTTTGACATAAGTTTTCTGCCTGTAGGCGCGGCCCTTAAAAAAGAGTATGTTGGCTTAGAGTCAGGAGAAGAAGCATCAAGGCAACTAGACCCTTTGGTTTTTAGAGGTAGTGTTGCAACCAAAATAGACGGGTTTGGCCAAGATTATGGAGAAATCCGAAAAGGTTGTATAACAGCCAGTGAGATAGTTGCTTTGCATAATGCCTGGTTAATGGGGAAGTTGGGGCAATTCAAGCCGACAAGACGTCAAAGGAGGCTTTTCTCTTATTTATTTGAAAGGCCTGAAAAGCGCAAGCATCCTGTTACTGGCTTGGAACACTATGTAGGAAATATCTGTGATACAGTAGTCGACTATAATGATCCAGGAAAGCTCAAACCTAAGAAAGGTTTTTCAAGAGCTGCAATTATAAATCATCCAAAGGGATTTATATGTAGGGGTTTGGGGTTATGGGAAGTTGAGATAGACGGAGATTCTAGAGTTACACACACCTATATACCAGCCAGCGGCGGACCTGTTTGGGGACCGCGTATTGGAGAAGTAAAGTTGATAAGAAATGGCCTTTATCAGCCTTGCGGCTTGCCGTTTGACACGACATGGAGCAGAGAAGAGGCAGAAAGAATATGGACAGATAAAGAATATGATCCAAACTTTGCAAAACTTTCTGTTTCTGAATTTCGTTCATGTGATGAAGGTAGTGGGGTAAGATATGTTGAACGCCAATATTTTGATGATGCTGTTGGAGTTGGTGTGTTTTATCTTTCTGCTATCAAAACACCTGGAAGGGTTAGTGAAAATATTGGAAGGCTTTCTGTGAGGCGATGTGCATAATCATCAAGACATCTATATCCTAATCCTTCCTTTCTGCCACTCTTGGATGATTTTTCTGGCCATGACTTCGGTGTCTGGGACACCGCCTTTCTTGACGCGGTTGTATTTTATTGCGATCCTTTTCAAAACAGCTTCAGGCCTCCCCTGCTCCACACCATAGACTTCTTCTATTTTCCCCTTTGCAAATTTAATCAGCTCCATTGCTGCAGATTCCGGGTCACTAAGTTTTGTCTGGTCAGTTGCGGATATCAGGACATGCTTTACTTTGTTCGCCTCTTTGTAGGGCAAAACACCCGGCGTGTCCATCAGATAAATATTTTTTGTAAGCTTGATCAGCTGCATGGCCTTTGTAAAACCGCTAATAGGGGAGGATTTTGCGCTAGAGCGGCCAGCCAAAGAATTTATCACAGAACTTTTTCCGGTATTTGGATATCCAAGGACGCCGACAAGGATTTTATCAGTCCTCGCACCAACATCCTTTGCCTGCCTCAATATTTCATGCAACAGCATCGTTGTGCCCAATTTCTTGGTCGCAGAAACAAAAACAGACGGCCTCAGCCTTTTCTTTTGGCGTTCTGCTTCATCCTTGTCAATGAGGTCGCACTTGTTAATAACGTAAATTAATGGCTTGCGAAGCCTTCTTATTTTATCCTCAATTTCCTTGTTCCTTGTCTCTTCAACAAGCCTTCCATCCAACACTTGTAAGACTATATCAGACTCCTTAATCACATCATTCACGATGTCCCAATACGTCTTTTTTTTTGATTTATCTGGCATATAGGGAACCTGCTTTGCAATTGGTTCCGGTTCCTCTAACCCTCCTTAATATTTAGTCGCACAATCTATTTCAGGTCGATAACAAAGAGTTACATCTTGACTCCCATCTGTTTCATCAGCTGGCCAAGTTGGCCTCTTTTCAATCCTTTGCCGCCGCCAACCATCTTCATCATCTTTTTTATTTTCTCGTAATTCTTGATTAATTGCTTGACGTCCTCTGGTTTTGTGCCAGAGCCGCGCGCAATCCTCTGGGCCCGCGCCTGTTTTATCACATCTGGATTCTCCTTCTCTCCAGCTGTCATGGATTGTATAATGAATTTCCACTTCTTCATTTTTTCCCCTTGCACATCCAAAAGCTCCTTTGGTATCTTCGCGCTGGAAAGGCCCGGAATCATGGACGTTAAAGATGATAGCGGCCCCATTTTCTGCATTGATTGTATTTGCTCCATGAAATCTTCCAAAGTAAATTCACCTTTAGCAATCTTCTCAGCTTTTTTCTCATCAAAACCTGCCTCCTTCGCCTTCTCCAACAGGCCTTGTATATCACCATAACCGATGAGCCTGGACACGAACCTGTTTGGGTCATATTCTTCTAAGGCAGACATTTTTTCCCCAACGCCGATAAATTTAACCTTCGCGCCTGTAACAGAAGATGCGGACAGGGCGCCACCGCCTTTTGCGCTGCCGTCCAATTTGGTCACGATAATTCCAGTGATCCCAACCAGCTTCACGAACTCTTCGCCTTGCTTTCTTGCAGCCTGCCCCAAATCTGCAGGGATCACAAGTATTATTTCATCTGCCTGCACAAGCTTCCCTAAATCCCTCAGCTCATCTGCCAACTCCTTGTCCAAAGCGTTCCTTCCTGCAGTGTCAAAAATCAGGATATCTTCCTTTGAGTTTTTCAGGGCTGTTTTAGCAACATCCTCTGCTTTTTTCCCTTCTGTATAAACTTTGGCTTCCAGTTGCTCTGCGATCTGTTTCAACTGCTCCTTTGCAGCTGGACGGTGCACATCGCATGCAGCCAAACCAACAGACATGCCCCTTGTCTTAAACCATTTCGCAAGTTTTCCTGCTGTCGTTGTTTTTCCCGATCCAAACAATCCCACAAGCATTATTTTTTGTTTTTTTAGTTCCAGCTCACCCTTTTCAGCGCCTAAAAAGTATACAAGCTCATCATACAGAGTTTTGATAAAAAATTCCTTTAAGGTTAGTCCAGCCGGTGGTTTGGATTTCAAGACTTTTTCTTTCAGGTTTTTTGACAAGGTTGATACAAGGGTCACATCAACATCAGCTTGCAAAAGCGACCTTTGCAAATCTAAAACAATCCTCTCCACTGCTTCTTTATCCACAACCCCGAGACCTGCTATTTTCTTGAATGTGTCTTTCAGGCTTGAGCCAAGTTTGTCTAAGACCATAGTTGTAATTCTATGATTTTTGTTTTTAATAAGAAGGCGAACATGTATAACGTTGTTATATGAACGACGCATGAGGTTAAAAGTCTAACTATAAAATCTCACAGATGAGATACGATGGTCCCGTCCTATTGAGAGAGGGTGTTACTGGCATCTATAACCAAGTTAAACAGGATTATGTAAAAGAAGACCCTAGAATAGTTGTTGGTTTAGACACATTAGGATTTGTAGGCAGGCAGCTTGTGGTTTTAGTGGACGATGGATTTAATTTAAAATTAGACAAAAAGCTAAAGCAAATCAGAGACGCTTTCTTGGAAATTAAATATCATGGTAGAAGACCACCACCAAAAGGTTTTACTAAGGAGCTTCAGGATATAGAAAGACTATGTTCGGCTGGTAGACAAGATATGAAAGCCGCATACCATAACCAAGGTTGTGATGCTGTTTTTATAAAACCAAATTATGCTGTTGATTTGTTTTTATTTAATCTTGTTGGTTCTGGACCAAGAGATCCTAGGAAGGTATTGAAAACACTTTTAAGACATGAACTTACCCATCGAGATTTTGCAGAAATCACCCCGTATAGGAAAATGTTAGACCTACTACTTGATTATTGCTCTAGTCTCTACTCATTAGATCCAGAGGACAGGCCTAAAAATAATATCGTAACTTCTCCGGGTGATGATTTTCTTGGTATACATAGAGAGGAATTGCAGACTGATATTGTAAGGACTAGGGAGTCTTTGGAGGGATCCACAAAACCAGGTGAAAAACAAGTCTTACGAACAAGTTTGGAAATGTTGGAATTCGCTGATAAAATAAAGAACCTCTATATAGACCACCTGGACGAAGCATTAGCGTCTGCGGTTGGCAGGCTTTCGGACACTTTGACAGAACCTCCTGAAAACCCTAGAGTTTTTTATTTACTCTTAAGACACTTTGAAACAATGATAGATTCTAATGGTATTAGACTGTCCATAACCAAAGCTAGGGAGTGCGCAGAGGAGTCATGGGTTGAAAATAGGAACGTAGCTGGCGTCTTGGGTATAAAATCAGAATAGTTAATTCTCCACAACTTCAAAACTAGCTTCGCCGCCAACAGCGACTTTTTTGGCAACTGAGTCTGCGGCTGCGGCCAACTTAAGCTTCAGCTCCTTTGGGTTTGTGCTTTTTGAAATGAGCAAGTAATTTGGCGCAGAAATATATTTTACTTCTATGTCTTTTGGCAGGGCAAGCAACGCCTTCTTGATTGTGTCGACACCATCTGGTTTGTATGAGACAAGTTTCAGGTTAGCCCTCATTTCATGGACCTTTTCAGTGTAATTCTTTTTTGCAACATCAATTATAGCGTCTTCCCATGCTTTTGGTATGCCCTTCTTCTTTAGTAGCTCCGGATTTTTCACAGCGAAGTCAAACATCTTCGAAGCTGTCCCAAACTCCTCAGTTATTATGTAGCCGATTTCTTTTTCTGCCTGGTCAACAGTCTTGTTCAAGGCCTTCGCTGCCTGTTCTAGGAATTTTTCGCCCTTGACCTCCCTTTTAAACTCATTCATTTTTCGCTGGCCTTCTGCTCTATCCACTCTTTTCACAGAAAGCGAGATTGTGTTCCTAACCCTGTCAACATCCATGACCCTACAAACAACATACTGGCCTTCCTTCAAGAATTCCTTGATATTGATGACCCACCTTTTAGCGACCTCGCTTGCGTGGATATAGCCAAACCTTTTGTACTCTATCATCTCAGCAGTTGCAGAGTGCGGATCAATCTTTGTTATCTTGCAAATGACCAATTCCCACCTATTTGGATAGCCTTCTTTTATCATATTATCAACTAGTTCTTGTAATTCCTCTTTAACACAGAGGCTTAAAAACTAAACTTTACCCAAAGAATCAGCCAGCAGTTCTGCCTTTCCGCCTTTTAATGCCAACAATGGCTCATTGCAAACTAAACAAACCACTTTGGAGGCTGCCTTTTGGAAAACCACCTGCTCGTTCTTGCATTTCTTGCACTTCACTTTTATGAAATCTCCGGTCATATCAAAATACTGGTGCGGTTTGCACCTCGCTTTTTAACTTGAATTCAACTGGTACGGCCCTTGCATACGGCTCGCCGAACTTCGTCTTGTAAACATTGGCCAATTCTTCTGCGCGCGCTTTTGTGAGCGGACCTGTTGGATAACCCAACCTGCCTGGCAACTGGACAACCCTGCCGCCATTTTCAGGGTCGCTTGGATCAACCCTAACAACAACATATTGTTCAGCCATATCTTACTCTAGTTCGAATTTCTTTGCCCTAAAACCTTTTCTCATGTGCTGTTTCTTGCACTCTTTGCATATGTAGCTTAAGTTAAGCTTCTTTGTCTGTTTCCCTTCACCTTTCGGCTTCGGCCTTGGGAAGCCGCCATAACCTTTCATTATTCTTTTGAACCTTCTTTGTGATTGCGATTCGGGGCGCGCACTGCTTCTGGCACGCTTCTTGACCAACTTGACTGTATGCTCTGTGTGCTTCCTGCACTTTGGGCAATATGTCCTAACTATTTTTGGCGCTCTCATAAAAACCATTTATCTATGAAATAAGAGTCTGTAGCTTTAAATATGTTAATTCTGTCATCTCATCTCGATTTTCTCGGCTATGCCCTTATTAACCAACAGCTCTGCGTTCTGTTTTGGCATGGTGGCTACATCGCCTGCTTTGTAAGGCCCATAATTCTTCATGTCAATGCCAACAAACTCCTCAAAATCCTGCTTGAACGCGACCAGATCCTCCTTTGTTTGGATCACACTTTCAACACTTTCCCTGAAACTTTTTATCAAATCTAGAAGCTTGTTGAAGAACTCCTGCTCATCAACAGTGAGGTTGTCTGATTTCACACCAGAGCGCGCTGAATACAAAGCGAGGTTGACTATTTTCTTCTCGCGCACATCAACAATGTCTTGCATCCTTCTTTTTGCCGACTCCAATCTCCAATCATCCTTGTCCACAGTTGATTTTTTTGTGAGGTAGGCTTTCGCCTGCGTGAAAAAGTCTTCTGGTATTTTGGTCAGGTTGGGCGACGCCTTCTCCTCATCAATTATTTTCCTGATGGACTCGTAGGTTAGCATAAACAATCTAATGTTTGTTAAGAATAAAGATTTAAGAAGTTGTTAACTATCCTTGTTTGGCGATATATTCAACCCAATGAAAGCTTTGTAACCCAATTCCAATGTGTCAAGGCCTCTAGATATTGTTGCGAAAGCTATTGGACGGTGACCAGAATAATCAACACTAATCTCAATTCTCCCATATCTTCCCATACTTCCTTCAAACAGAGGGCGCGCCCTGCCAGGATTATACACAGTTACAACAAGTTCCTCATTACCAAGCTTCACAATCTCATGCCCAGGAAGCTTCTGTTTCTGCCTCTCTGAAAGCTTTGTATATGCTGTTTCAAGAGGGTCATCATCAGCAAGGCATGTTGCGCCATCCAAAAATCTTGTTTCCTCGCCACCAAAATTTGGTTCCTCATCCAGCAATTCATGATACAACAAAAACATTTTTTGTAAGCGGTTAACAGAATCTCGTATATTTTTCAAGTCCATAAAGGGCACGCCATCCAAACAACCATCCACCCTAATTTCTAATTTTCCATCAGCTCCGATAAAGTACCTTCCAGAATCTTCACCAATTACAGAAATATGGTCAAGATAAAGCTCGCGGTTTGGTGACTCTTGGCTTCCTGTGGCTAAGTATGGTGGATCATCATCGCCCGGATAGAAAACCATTCTTTCTCCCATCAAACCATCAAATATCGCCATAAGCCTTCTGGTTCCGTGTTTTTTGGCCATCGTTTTTCTGAAGTCGTCTTCTGTGTATTCTGTTGGATCTTCTACCATCTCAGCATAACTTGCTCCATCTAAATCAGAGCCTTCTGGACCTTCAGCACCATCAAAAATCAGTACATCAGCGAAACCTGAATCTTCTGCCCCATCTATAGCCGCTTCTAAGCTTCCTGGATCTATTGGGTCATGGCCATCATCAGGCATTTGCTCTTCTAAAAGTAAACCCTCGGGATCACAGTATCTATCACCTAAATCATCCATATCAGCCCCAGGTTCTGGACTTTTAATAAATTCGTCTGCCTGAACCAATGTCAAGTCTACTTCTGTCTGTGCAGCTGGATTTACAGCACCTTCCCCAATGACAGGTGGAATGTGAGGTTCTACAACTGTATCAGCAGGGTTTTTTAAACCACTTACCTGTGGCTGAAAATACGATGTATCGTCAACCACGCCCGGAAAATCGCTTATAAAACCAGGGTCACCTACTCGTCTCGACAAGTCAAGAGGTGATATATCTTCACCGGCTGGCAACCCACCCTCTGCTAATAGTTTATCTATTTCCTTTTGAGGGAGTTGTTTGTTTCCTGGACCATCTATTTCTGTCATATTCAGTTTCAGTTTTGGGAATAAGTTTTAAATAGGCAATTACCAGCCAGGTTCATCCTTTCTATACGGTCTTTTCTTTATCTGCTCAGGGGCCTGTTTTTTGTAGCCAACAAAGGCTTTCTTGGGTTTCTCTTTTTTCTGCGCGCCCAGAATTTTGAATGGATAATTGACTGGATTTTTCAGCAATATTTTGGCCGCGCCGCAGACGTTGTCAGGTTTGCATACCCCAAGGCCCTCATACCAATTGCTTGCTTTCTCTTCAAATGGGCAGTTTGGCGGCAATATCGCCTTGCTTTTGTTTAGGTGGTATTTTATCTGGCCACGCACATAGCTTTCAGGCAGCGGCGGCTTGTTTTTCTGGTTCCACCCAACGATAAAGCTTTCTATCTCCTCTGGCTTCCACTTCACAGAACCCAAAAAGTTCAGCAAAATAAACAGTGACCTTTTCCTGCCCTCTGCAAGACCCTCTGATATTATTTTGATGCATGGTGGAAATAGCTCCTGTCCAATGCGGCCTTTGAACTCAATCTCTTTGAACGGTTTCTTGACCTCAGTAGATTTGTTCCTGCTCTGGAAATCCAACGCTTCTGTGACCAAGAGTTCGGCCTCATTTTCTTCAAAACCGCCTAGAAATTTTATATCGGGCTTAACAAATTCCGGCGCTGCTTGCTCGCGACTGAAACCTTCTATATCTTCTAGTTTTATTGGCAAGGATACAAAAAAGGTTTTTCTGTTCAAGGAGTATGGTGCCCTGAACAAATGGCGTGGTGAAATCAATATCGGGTCGATCTCAGTCACTTGGAACGGGTCGATGCCGTCTTTTGTCACAAGCTTGCTCAATTCAATATTCAGGTTCTTTGCCAAATCCTCCACAGAATAATTTTTCAGGAGCGCCCTTTCCAAATCTTCCCTCACAAAGTTTTTCAGGTAGACTGCTATTGATCGCGCCACATTTGGGAACAAGCCAGCAGTCTTCTTGTAATCAATCTCCTTTGGCATGGCCTCCCAACCAACACCTAGATGGAAACCGGTCCCACCAGAAAACTTTATTGAAGTTTTTACACCGTGTTTTTTCAGTGCGTTAGCAAGAACGCGCGCAGCTATCTTGCCATGCTCAACAAAATCACAATCAATGTCCAAGATCAAGTCCCAACCAACCCTAAGCTCCTGTTGGTTCCCCTCCTTTATCGCCAGGGGTTGTGACCACCTTTCAATCGAGCTGTGGAATTCTATGATACCGTTTCTGACCGCTGCAAGAATATCGCCACCATACACAATCGTATTCGGCCTCTTGCTGTAACCGCCGTCAGCATAAGCACCGGCGACCTCCCTGTTTTTTGCAAAATCTAGCAAAGCATTCTGTATGTCCTCCCTGGAATAATAAGAAACTATTTCTTGGGGCGTCATGATCAGCAGTTGGTTCGCAGATTTAAAAAACTAAAAAGTCTCGAGGATCTTCAGGCTTCTTTTAGTCTCATCCAATGCCTCTAGAAGGTCTTTCTTCAAAACCTGGTGTAAATCCTTTTTTAGCAAGGCTTCGCCTTTTTCGACAAGGGTTTTTTCAACAAAAAGTGATGGGAACAAACTACCGAAAAAGGCCTTGGCATAAGTCCTCTCCTGCTTCTCGAAGACTTTTTCAATATTGGCAAAAAACAAATCAATGTAGGCCCTTAATTTTTCTTTCTGTTTTTTTGAATAGAAGCCGCCCATGCCTGTCCTCAGGTAATCCAAAGAATGTCCTGTCCCATCCACAAACATTTTCCAGCTTTTCTCCTTGTTTTCAATTTTCGCCACTTCAGCTTCGAAAGCTGATTTCTTGCCTATGTCTGTTGGGTCCCTTTCCAATTCTTTTTTAATCAGTCCGTCAGTTTCAGGGTGCCCTAAACCAGCTAACCTCACGATTGTGTCCCACCTATGCTCTTGGTTATATTCAAAGTTTTTTACCACCAAACTTCCTTTGAGCAAGTCTACAATATTGTCTGCAGATTTTGCTCCACCGACACCCGCAAGAATCATCAGGAACCATGCGTTCTTGTTTTCCTTCGGGACACCATCCTTTTTTATATTCTCCCAACCAAGCTGGTAAAACTTCTCGCACCACTGCGCATATTTTTCATCCTTTATGTAATAACCTAAAATATGGGCTGCTGTGATAAACATCCTTTCCAAAATTATCAATGTGCTTTCCTTCGGGCTTTTTGTAAATACCAAGTTCAAATATTTTTCCGGATCAAGCTTGGCGTCCCTAACCATCTGCCACAGAGAACCGATCACCATCTGCCTTGTCAAATTCTCCTTTATTTTTTCCAGGTTGTTCAGTGCATATTTCAAAGAGCCCTCATCAAAAATGTCCTTGACATAATCATGGTCGTTGCAATTGAGATAAATCAAGTCTGGCTTCTTGGTTCCCACAAGGTTTGAAACCTGTGTCAGCGGCTCCTGGTAAAATACGCTTTGCTCCTTTCCTTTTTCACAGGAAGCCTCATTTTCGTAAAAGAGGCCAAGCTGTACTTTGTGCGGCCTGAAAATGTTGCTCCCAGTTGATTGGTTTTGTTTGAGTGAAAAGGATTTTATAGAGCCAGCATTATCGGCCTCGTAAACAGCCTCGATTGAATTGACGCCAGTTGTTTCCAGCCATATTCTCGACCAGTCTGTCAAATCAATACCACTTGCCTCTGTCATCGCATCCAAAAAATCTTTCAAAACTGTGTTTCTCCACTGGTGTTTTTTGAAGTACAAACCAAGGCCTTTTTTGAAAACATCTTCACCAAGGAAATACAAAAGTTGCTTTAAAACAGCTGCGCCCTTTGAATAGCTGATACCGTCAAAATTCGTGAAAGCAATCTCTGTGTCTGGCGCATCTGCTGCGATTGGATGTGTTGTTACAAGCTGGTCTTGGTAATATGCCCAAGCTTTGCGCGCATAAAACAATTGCCATGCATCAACAAACTCGGTTGCATTTGCCATCCCAAAATAGGAAAGGAAGTCAGCAAAGCTTTCATTCAACCAGAGGTCGTCCCACCACTTCATCGTTACAAGGTCACCAAACCACATGTGGACCATCTCATGCAAAATGACATTGGCCAGCCTTGAGCGCTCAGTCCTTGTCGGTTCATGCCTGAACAAGTAATGCTCACTAAAGGTGATGGCTGCCACATTTTCCATCGCGCCGCTGTTGAATTCAGGCACAAAAATCTGGTCATATTTCTCAAATGGATATGGGTAATCAAAAAACTTCGAGTAAAAGTCCAAACCTTGCCCTGTCAACAAAAAAATCTCCTTCTCCCTGACATGCTTCTTCATCGACTGCCTGCAAAATATCCTCAAATCCATCCCATTGTGTTTTGTGTGGAAGCCGACAAAGTTTCCGGCGCTGACATGGAAAAGGTATGTGCTGAACAGATGGGTTTTTTTGAATGTCCATGTTTTTGTTCCAGACTTATCTACAAATTTACTTTCCCCAGTGTTAGAAATAACAACCCAATCGCTCGGCGCTGTGACAACCAGGCTATATGTCGCCTTTAGGTCAGGTTGGTCAAAGCAAGGGAACATCCTGTGCGCATCATAAGGCTCGAAGTTGCTGTAGACATATTCTCTGCCGTCTTCTGGGTCTACGAATTGATGGAGCCCATCACCAGAGTGGTTGTACTCATTTTCATATTCTATTTCCACTGCATTCTGCCCATCTTCAAGGAATTTGTCAGGGATTAAAATATGGTATTCCTCTTTTTTGAAATCTGTTTTTACACCATTAACCTTGACCTGTTTTACAGAGCCGATAAAATCAAGCCTTAAAGGCTCGCCGGTTTTTTTGAATGTAAAAATAACCTCACACTTGCCAGAGTAAGTTTTTGCTTTTTGCTGGAAACCAAGTTCCAGGCTGTAATGCACTTTGCTGATTGTGTCTGCCCTTCCCTTTGCTACAGCTCTTGTCAAAATATCTTCTGCCATAGAATCTATAAAGTCTGGCTTGCTATAAATAGCTAATCGACCCACAAATCTATCCTGAATTTGGGGTTGTTGGAAATCAGGGAAGGCCCATTGATTGTCCTTATCTGATCTATTATCGCGCTCTCCCTTGATTTTATGCTTTTGTCAACAAAAACCTTGATGCCCTCGGTTGTGAAAACAGAATCATTTCTCGTCTTGTTTTTGTCAAAGACCACATTGTAATAAAGCCCTGAACAGCCGCCTTCAACAGCCTGCACCCTAAGATGATGTGTACCTTTCCTTTCAACAATCCTTTTCACATGAACTGAGGCGCCCCTTGTTAAGGTTATCATAATTAGTATTCTGGCCGGTAGTTTATTTAAGTTTGTTGGGTTTAAACCTTCCCGAGTGTTTTTTGGCCGGGCTTCCATTCAAGAGGGCAGAATTCGCCAGACTGCAGCGCGCTCAGAACCCTAAGCGTCTCTTCAACGCTTCTGCCAACGCTTAAGTCAGAAACAACCTGATATCTTAGGATACCTTCAGGGTCTATTATGAATGTGCCGCGGTATGCGATCCCTTGGTTTTCTTTAAGGACTCCAAAAAGCCTGCTGACCTCATGTGTCGTGTCTGCAATAATCGGGAATTTTACAGTTGGCAAGTCCCTTTCAAACCAATTCTTGTGGGAAAAAACACTGTCAGTGCTCGCGCCCAAAACAATTGCATCGAGATTCTTGAACTCCTGCTCCTTTGTCGCAAAACCGGTTATCTCTGTCGGACAGACGAGTGTGAAGTCTAGCGGATAGAAGAATAACACAACCCATTTGCCTTTGTAATCTGCCAATTTTACTTTCCTAAATTTTCCAGCTTCGTACGCATCTGCCGTGAAGTCCGGGACCTTTTCACCAAGTTTTGCCATAAAATACAATACTATTCTTTTTGATACTATTATTCGATCCTAATCTTTAAAAGCTTTTTCTCCAAGTCTTGTTGATCTTCATATTCAATTACATCATGAGCGTGCATAAGGGCCATGTTTGAAACGCGTGTCCCTTTTCTCTTGACAAATATTATTTTCTTGCCTTTTTGGTGAGCATACATTATTTCCATACCAACGCCATGTGACGGTTTTGAGACTTCAGCCAACAAGATGTCAGATTTGTCTAGTAGATCGAAGTCTCGGGCTACTGAAGCTTTGACGCCATCACCATCGTCAACAACAAATTTGTGCGGTATAATCGGTTCGTGGTTCAGCTCCTTCAGGATGCGCTCTACACTCAATAAAAAATCGTTTTCCAAATTCTCTGTAAACGGCGCTGCAACAAAAACTTTTTTCATAAACATCTAATTCAAACTTGGATCCTTCCGAAGCCTTTCAATCTCACCTTCTAAACGATCGCCTTTATCTTTCAAATCTTTGATGTATTTTTTAAACAGGCGGGCTGAGTTGAGTATTGTTGGCATTTCTTCTATTTTCCCATCGCCGTATAAGCCTCGTACCACCGCGTATTTTGCTAACCTAAGAGCAGAATACGCACCAACAGAAAAAACTACACCAGCACTTACAATAGCATTAACTACTTCGGGGCTTACCATAATTTTAGTCTTCAACCCTAGGCGCCAAGATGAAGGATAAATTCAGCTTGTCCAATTGCTTGAATGAAAGTCTTAGTGGGTAGTCGGTGCCGAATTCAAGTGTGACTTGGTTTGAAAGCTTGCAGGCTTTTGACATCTTTTTCAGATAATCCAGTGGGTATCTTGCCCTTATTGGTTCCTTTGCCTGGATTTCCAAAAGGCCGTTCTCGCCTTTTTTGAGCTCTAATTGTGAAGATGTCGTGTCTGTTTTTGCTGACAACTTGAAACCTTCTGCCGACGCTTCCAATATCAAGGAGTCTGCAATGATCCCTGCATCCTCAACACCGGCCTCCATCACGCTACATTCAAGGTCAATCCTGTTTGAAAAGGCAAGCTGGTCAATTGGCGGCCTTTCAACGTTAACACTAATCACAGGCAGTTCAAACCTCCTCTTTCCTTCACCTTCAACAATAAGCTCGACTTTGTTTTTTGTGTCCAAATTAATCGTAAGCTTGTCAGAGCTTTTCACCCTTTTTAATATCGCGGCCAAATTTGTCAGGTTAAGGCCGACATCAATAGGTGTAGGCACATCATATTCCTCAAAAACTTGCGGCAACAACTTGAAATCAACAACCGCCACCATTGTCCTGTCTGGCGAAAGCAGGCTCAAACCATTGCTAGTGAAACTGAACACCCCTTCGTCTATTATCTCTGAAATTATGCTCACAGCATTCTTCAACAAATCCGGACTGCCTAATTTTATTTTCATAACACACCTCACATCAGACAGCTTCAACCCTCTTGAACAGATCTAGGTCGAGACCGCCCATGTCCTGGATTATTTCTGCCTGGATTTCAAAACCGCTTTCAAGAGCAATTACCTTGCCGATGACCCTTATAATCTTATTTTCTTCATGTGTCGATTGTGTCGAGACTTTTACTTGGCCTGTTGAATCATCCAACACAAAAGAGTTTTCCTGTTTGTCTATTACCGTGCCCAACAACCTCACCCTTATGTCCTGTTGTTGTATCTCTGATATTTTTCTTTCAATTGCTGGCAAGCGTCTGTCTGGCATATTTACATCTTATCCTTAAATCTAAACTTTATAAACTTGCGGTGATTGTTTTGCTGACCTAACCTTTTCAAGGATTCTGTAAATATACATTAGCGTTGCCAGCGCCAATATTATGGAAACATAGTAGAGGCCAAGGTAGTGGTAAAACACTATTGACAGGACAAAACCAACTAGGAGGCCGGAGAACAAGGATATTGGATAATACTGCTCCTGTTTTGATGGCAGCAAGCCGTCTAGCACGACGATCAGGCCATACACAAAAATCAACGCCTTGAACACCATGTGAGTGTTTATAAAAAAAGATATCAAGAAAAGGCTGCCTGCCAAAAAGCCCTTCCAGACTGCCAATTTTCCAACTATTGTCGCCTCTTCATCAGCCATAGGAAACCTGCCGGAATATTTGTTCCGGTTTCAGCATCTCAGTTTGTTCATATTGTGGATGCTGAGATGTCGTGAGGCTTTGTCTCACGAGTTGTGCCTCATCTCATGTGCTGTGGCACATGATCTCGTGTCTACAAGACACGATCTCTAACCTTCCCTTTATGTTTAGCCCGAAGAGATTTAAAAGTAAACTAGCGCACCACACCGAAAACCATGCTCTGCAAGCTCTTGATTATCATAAGGCTGCCTATGATCGCAACAATGGAATAGTGGATGAATATTGTTTGAGATAGAAATATCAGGATGCCGCCGGAAGCAAGGTCTGTAAAAGACGCAAAATAGCTTTTCCATGCCAAGCTGTATAACCCTTTCCCTAACATAAAAAGCGCATGGATGATTGTTATTGCGAAGCCCAGCTGTAGGTGGATCATTGACAACAACAACAGTACGCCTGTTGCAAGATCAATTATTCCAAGTATAAAAAGTATCATAAAGCGAGACTACTTTTCCTCCTGAACTAAACCCATCCTAAAACACGCCTCGTATATGCCGTAAGCATACATTACCGCTTCAAAGGCGCGGACAAAATCCTTCTTATCCAAAAAGTGTTTGCTGTCATGTATATAGGCTTTCGTATTTTTAATTTCTTCAGCCGCTTTTTTGTCCACAACTTTTGCTTTGGAAACCCTTTCCTCTAAAACTTTCAGCCATTTTTTTGTTTCGCTCTCCAATGTCGCTTCTGTTGTCATCCCATTTGAAGGGGCCTCAAACCCTCAACAACCAACGTGTAGATACCTTTGATAAACAGCAACACAGCGAAGAATATTGCTATGGAAGGGATTATGTAGCCAGTGTACGAAAGCGCAAGCACTATCGCCTCTGCCAAATAAATTATCGCCCTAAATTTGGACTCCTTAACAACATAGTATCCACCCTTTAGGACAAGTATTATTATCACAGGCAGCGCCAACTCTACCAATACCGTAGATTTGAGCGATGTCACGATTATCAAAACCGCGGCCAATATGTCAATTATCGCCCAGATGTAGGATTGAGACATAAAATTAACAACCTAAATTTCCCGCTCCACCAAGTAATCAACGAACTTTTTCAGCTTTTCCTTTGCGTCAGACGGTTTTAGCAGAGTGTCAACCTCCTTCCATGTGTTCTTGACCATCTCCTTGGCCACGCCCTTTGCGTAATCCACCGACCCATATTTTTTCAACAATAACAGGGCCTCTGTTATCAGTTTTTCATCCCTTGTATGCAAATTCAGGATTTCAACCAGCCTTTTTTTATCTTTCCCATCGGCTTTCTTCAATGTGTATATCACCATCAACGTCCTTTTCCCCTCTGTTATGTCATCACCATAACCTTTCTTTTTCTGGAAAGCTTCGCCTGACGCGCTTAACACATCATCCTGTATCTGGAAAGCGACGCCTATCGCCTCTGCGAACTTTCCTATTTTTTCCACTGTGCTGTCATCTGAACCAGCAACGATTGCCCCGAGCTTTGCAGCCATCCTTGCAAGGCATCCTGTCTTGTAGGCGCACATCTGCATGTATTCAGCTTCTGTTATGTCCTCTGAATTCGCGATCCCTTTGTGCCAAGCGATGTCTGTTGCCTGACCAGAAGAAACATTGATCATTTCCTGCACGTAAGTTTCGTACAACTTTACCAAAGTCTTGTCATCAAATTTATCCTTATTCTTCATCAAAACCAGTAGAGGTAGGTAATACATTGTATTCCCAGCATTGATTGCAATGTCCTCACCAAAGGTTTTATGTGTGCAGGGCTTGCCGCGCCTTGTTTCTGACTGGTCTTCAATGTCATCAACCATCAAGGTCCCGTTATGGATCACTTCAGGCACCACAACTAGATCCAGATACTTTTTTGGGTCACCCCCCAAAGCTTCTGCAATCAACAAAAACAACACAGGCCGCCACCTTTTCCCGCCGCGATTTAGCAAATCCCACACAGGCTCTGCAATCGCCTTGTTAAGGGCTTCTGCACTGTACTTGTATCTTGCCTTGCCTAAGGCCCATTCCAGATACTTCTCATCAAAATGCTCTGGTATATACTTTTTTATGCAAGAATCAATTACCCCTTTCTTTTCCTCTAAAAGCTTTATTATGTCGTTTTCGTCTGTTGCCATAAAATCCTCTCAAACATCATCTAAAGAATTCTTACAAAGCCTCCTCACAACATATCCACCAATAACCCACCCGGCAACGCCGCCTAAAACAGCAAAAGGTACCCTACTTGCGTGATCAACAACTTGTTCAAAATTGTCTCTAAATTCTATCAGTAACTTGGCCGTATATAGCGGGTCTTGGCTTTCATAAAAGTTGTATATCGAATCCCTTGTGAACTCTTTGACTGCACTTAACGGCTCTATGCAATAACCCCCAAAGGCCCCAACGGCTCCGCCGACCAAATTCCCCATAAAGGCCCTGCTCTTCACGTCCATAATTTTAATAAGCAACAAACTATAAAAGTATAGTAGTGGGTGAGTAAACTGTTATTTTTGTCTATGGTACGGGTAAAAAATATCATGAGGGTGGGTGTGATAACAGTCAACCCCGAGGACAGCGTTTCTAGGGTAGCCAAAATAATGGCTAATAACAGGGTTGGCTCTGCTGTTGTTTTGAAAGGCAAAAAGCCTGTTGGGATTATTACCAGAGAAGATATTGTCCATGTTGTGGCTCACGGCAAAAACCCTAACACTGTGAAAGTGAAGGACTTCAAGCAAAAAATATTCCTTGTTGCCAAACCACATGATGACCTTCTTTCTATCATCAGGCAAATGACCGAGACCGGCGTTAAACGGGCGCCTGTTGTCGATAAAGGCAAGCTTGTAGGCATAATCACAGACAAGGAAATTTTGCTGGCTGCGCCTGAACTGATAGATTTGCTGAAAGAGAAGCTCAAGTCGCGGGCTCAACAAGTCGCAGAGCCAGGCGAAGTCATCTCCGGACTTTGCGAGAGATGCGGCGATTTCTCAGAGGACTTGAGGCACACAGACGGCCGCTGGTATTGCGAAGACTGCAGGAACGACGAAGGTATTGAAGAGGACGATGAGGCTAACTTATAATTATTTAAATGTTTTCAACAGTTTATTTCATACTATTCCTTGACCTCATAAAAGCTTTTCCCTGTTTTGTAGGCGTCCAAGGCGACCTTTAATGGCTCGAAAAGTGGTGAGGGTAGGCTTTCCAAAGGATACCATCCAACATTTTCTATCCTGTCTGGTTCCATTATTTTTGGTTCGCCGTTTTTGATTTTTGCCAAAAATTCCAAATCCATATAATGCTTGCCATATTTTATCATGTTGAAACAGCAGAGGAATTTCACAACCTCGATTTCAATGCCTAGTTCTTCCTTCGCCTCGCGCTTCAAACATTCTTCTATCGTCTCGCCGTTTTCAAGGTGGCCGCCGCAAGAACCGAAACAGCCTTCAGCGTGCGATCCTTTCCTTTTCGCCAAAAAAGTCTTGCCATTCTCCACAATAATAAATCCTGCACCAACACAGACAGATTTTTGTTCAACCATAAGTATATTGATCGATTAGATTTCCGTTTTTATCCTTCATGAAGGCAGTGTCACCATCATTGTTCCATATTGGCCCATCACCAAAATAGAGCTCTGCCTGCGTGTTTGTTCCATCGCCTGATTTTATCTTTATTTGGCCGCTTATTACAAAGCCCTCTGGAAAAGTAAATGTGTGATTTGCAAGATCAGATAAAATCCAGTCAGACATATCAACTCCTTGCCCATCAATTTCTACCCACTCTGTATTCCATGTCTCTTTCTTTCTGTCATCCCCATCAGCATCAAATTTTATGTTAATTATTTTTGGCTGGTTTGTTTGTGTTGTTGCAGATGGCTGTGAACACGCTTGAGATTCGCTTGGTTTGTTTTTTGTTGTTCCACAATTGTTTGAATCGGCACATGTTCTTGTTTGCTGGTTATTCGAACACGCAGACCAATCTGAACATGACCAGCTTTCAGCGCATTGGTTTGGTGTTGGAGTGATTGTTGTCAACACAACCACAGGCGTTTTGTCATGCCCAGAACAATTTGGTTTGCAGGAAGAGCACGTACTGTTTGAGCACGAATTCTTGCAGCTTGCGACAAAACCGTCCTGGCATACTTTCGTTGAATTTTTGCACACTACATCTTTGCACAGATCCTTTAAACCTTGCTTAGTCGGTTCGGCTGTGGCTGCTGTCTGTTTTGGTGTTTCAGAGGTTGCTGGGATTTCCACAGAGTCTAACGCCTGCTTTATGATATTGCCTGTAGGACTTTGGTCTGTAAAATAGAAGTATGAGGCTACCAAGACCCCAACAACAATAACCAAGGAAGCCCACAAAACGCCGTTCATAAGCTAGCTTTAATAGTAGGATTAATATAATTTTCAAGTGGCTTACTAGTCGCGGGCCCGTAGCTCAGCTTGGACAGAGCGGCACCGTCCTAAAGGAGAGGCTTTCTGGCTTTCCTAAAAGGTTTAAGGTGAAGGTCGGGGGTTCAAATCCTCCCGGGTCCGTTAAAAGGTGCATACTTCTTTCCATCCCTTTTATAAGGTTTTGAAGAGATATATCCTATATAGTCTAATTGTGTTTATGGGTCGTATAATCACGGTTGCGAGCGGTAAAGGCGGTGTTGGAAAAACTACTTTTGTCTCTAACACTGTAGCCTCACTGGCAAAGTTAGGCAAATCTGTTGTTGCGGTTGACGGCAATTTGACAACCCCAAACTTAGGTTTACACCTTGGCATCCCATTGCATCCAAAAACATTGCAGGATGTGCTTTCTGGGGACGCTAGGCTTAAGCAGGCCTTGTATCAACATGAACTTGGCTTCAGCATAATGCCAGCAGACATTTCTTTAAGGAGGCTGACAAAGGTCACAGCAAGCGATCTAATTTCTGTTTTGTACAAGCTTGCAGATGGTTTTGAGTTTGTGATTGTGGATGCAGCTGCAGGCCTTGGTAGAGAGGCGTTAGCGGCTATTGACGCAGCTGACGAATTGATCACAATAACCAACCCTGAGATGCCTGCGATGGTCGAGGCCTTGAAGCTTGGGCGGATTTCTGAAAAGACCGATACAAAGAACCTTGGGGTTGTTGTGAACAGGTATAGAAAGGAGAAAGGTGTCCCTACACCTGCGGAGATCAAGGAGTTTTTGGACATGGAAATAATCGGCATCGTCCCTGAGGATTCTAAAATCAGGCAGGCACTTGCGAGCAAACAAC
>Ga0209541_10000917_pt1 | contig 58753 bp, 56 predicted proteins | sample RifCSPlowO2_01_FD_184027 | JGI IMG/M metagenome (GOLD analysis project Ga0209541, IMG submission 184027) | Groundwater microbial communities from Rifle, Colorado - Rifle CSP2_plank lowO2_0.1 (SPAdes) (version 2) | ecosystem: Environmental > Aquatic > Deep subsurface > Groundwater | place... | reverse complement strand
TCGAGACGAACTAATAAAAAATATAAGAAAAACCAGAGATAAATTATGGGAAGAGAAGTATAAAAAATGGTTCAAGAAATTAGCAAGTTAAGAATTGTATTGGATAGTAATGAATATATAAGGTTATTAAATGAACAGAATCCGCTTCTTAGTAAAGTTTTTTCAAAAAAAGAAATTTCTGTATATATTACAGATATAATTATTAGTGAAGTACTAAGAAATGTGAAAACACATATAGGGAAGGGGTTTTACAGAGTAATTGAAAAAAATAAAATTTTGTTTTATCCTGGCAGCTCTTACTATCACTTATTTAAAAAATATAAAAATAAAGGATTTAAAAAAGGAGATATAATTATAGCTTCTTTTTGTGAAGGAGTAAACGCTAAATATCTAATAACTGAGAATAGGCATTTTCTTAAATCAAAAATTCAAGATTTCCAGATTCTAAGTTTAGAAGAATTCTTGAAAAAATTAACTAATCCATAGATAGAATTATCAAACACATTTAAAACCTTTTCTTTCTCAGTTTTCATGATGAAAATCGCTCACATTAACATGTTCTACCTTCCTACTTTCGGAGGCGTAGAAAAAGTAATGCAGGAACTAGCAGAACGTCAAGTTAAAAATGGCCATGAAGTTCATGTCTTTTGCTGTGATTCAGATAAATATTCTAGAATTAAAATAAAAGAAGAAACAATAAACGGAGTTATAATTCATCGCTATCCTTATTGGTTTAGGTTATCTTTGTCAACTTTTATTTGGCCGTCATTATTATGGAAGTTACCTAAGTATGATTTTGATATTCTCCACAGTCATGTATCTGGACATTTATACGTTTTAATCACCGGAATAGTTTCAAAATTTAAAAATTCAAAACACATTCACACAACACACTGCCCCTGGACAGATGCTTTCCGCCCCAAAATTTTAAAGCCTTTCATATTCATAAATGATTTATTCTTAAACAAATTATCTTTCAAATTAATAGATAAAATTGTTTCAATCACGCCATGGGAGCTGGAAACTTTAGAAAAATTCACAGACAAGAAAAAAATAATTACAATTCCAAACGGAGTAGATCCAATTTTATTTAAAGAAATTTCTCCAAACAAGTTCAAACAAAAACACGGCATAAAAGGAAAAATAATTTTATTCTTCGGACGTTTAAATCCCACAAAAGGCCCGGAAGTATTAGCTAAAGCAGGCAAGGACTTAGTAAAAGAAAGAAAAGATCTAAATTTTGTTTTTATAGGTCCAGATGAAGGTAAAGCAGAAGAGGTAAAAGAGATAATCAAAGATCAAGAAAGAATGTTTTACTTTGGTCCTATTCAAGGAAAAGAGAACATAGCAGAAATGTATCAAGCTTCTGATGTTTTTGTCATGCCTTCTTATAGGGAAGGGTTGCCTCTTTGTCTTTTCGAAGCAATGGCATCAGGTCTTCCAGTAATAGCTTCTCCAGTAAATGGAATTCCTTTTGAAATGAAAGACAATGAAAATGGCTTCTTTGTAAATTATGGAGACATAGGTTCTTTAAAAGAGAAAATCTTAAAAGTCATTGACAATCCAAAATTATCTGAAAAGTTTTCAAAAAATAACAAGGAAAAATCTAAAAATTACACATGGGATATAATTGAAAAGAAATATATGGAAGTTTACAAAAATGCCTAGGATAAGAATTGAGTTTGATAAAAATAATTGCATTGGGAATAAAGCCTGTTTAGCCATGGATTTCAAAAGATGGAAAGACATGGGCGAAAAAGTAGATTTGATTGGCGGAAAGGAAATTAGTGAAGGAATTTTTATCTTAGAGGGAAATTATTCTGAAGAAGAGATAGAAACTATTGTAGAAGGTGCAAATGTGTGCCCTGTAAATGTAATTACTGTTAAAAACCTAGACACTGGCAAGTATTTATTTGAAGGCTCAATAAAGGTTGAAGATGTAATAGAAATCGAATCTAATTATAATGATGATAAAGACTTTAAATTAGACCCAGAAGGTTATTTTTTAATTAGAATAAATCCAGAAAAAAGAGAAATTGAAGTCGGCTTCTGCAAAGAGCCTAATAAAGTGGCTTTTAAATTTAAAGGAAAAAAGCCTGTAGCAGTCTACAGCACAATTGTTAATTATTTTGAAAAAGAAAAGATAAAATTAAGAAAAGAACATTATGCTTATCTGGGCAGAGAGCTGCAAAAAGCTTATATTGCATTAGAAAAGGATTTAGATTATGTCCAGGATGATGAATTGGAGTTTTAAAGACATAACCTTAATAAATTGTGATATTTCTTAATATTGGGGGCTAATATGAAAATTTCTCTACTTTCAACATCCACATTTCCCGCAGACCAGGGATTAAGAACGCTTTCAGCCTGTCTAAAGAGAGAAGGTCATGAAGTAAAGATGGTTTTCTTAACTTTGCCTGAAAATGATTATTCTTCAATCTACAAAAAATCAGTTTTAGATCAATTAGATAAAATCGTTGAAGGTTCAGGTTTAATTGGAATTACAGCCATGTCTTCAACATCTACAAGAGCGAAGCAGCTAATTAAACATTACCAAGCCAAAGGAATGCCCGTTGTTTGGGGTGGAGCAGCTCCTACTTTCTTTCCTCAAAAATGTTTTGAATCATGCGATATCATAGCTGTAGGAGAAGCAGAAGAAGCTTTGCTCGAACTAGCAAGGAAAATAGAAAATAAAGAGCCTATAACCGATATAAAAAATCTTTATGTTAGATTAAATGGGAAAGAATTCAAAAATCCTGTTCGTTCTCCAATTCATGATTTAGATGAATTAGCTCATGCAGATTATGATATAGAGCAACAGTTAATATTAGAAAAGGGAAAATTAATTCAATTCCAGCCAAGGCATTTAGGAACAATAATTTATTTTCAGACCGAAAGAGGTTGTCCACAAGCTTGTGCTTTCTGTACAAATAACATCCTAAGAGAATTATATAAGGGTAAATCAGATATTTTAAGAACACATTCAGTGAATTATGTTATTGAAGAGTTATCCAGTTTGCACAAAAAATTTCCACATATCGATGCCTTTGATTTAAGAGATGAAACTTTCATCATTAGGGATATCGATTGGATTCGTGAGTTTTCACAAAAATATATTGGTTCGGGGATTGGAGTTAGGTTAAAATGCTTGGCAGAACCTGCTTCAATGTCAGGAAGAAGTATTTCAGAAGAAAAAATTAAACTCTTAGTAGATGCTGGTCTAACAGATATTATAATCGGAATTCAATCAGGTTCAGATAGATTAAATAGGGAGGTTTATAATCGATTTATTACCAGAGATCAATTATTGAAAGCAGCCCAAACTTTAAATAAATTCAAGAGTAAGCTAACTGTAATGTATGATGTTATTTCTTGTAACCCCTATGAAACTGCTGAAGATATCTTAGATACAATAACTTTAACATTGCAAATACCTCCGCCATTTTATTTATCCGTAAATAACTTAATTTATTTTGAAGGAACTCCTTTGTACAAAAGAGCATTAGCAGATGGGTTTATCAAACAAGAATCAGATTCAGCAGAAATGTTAAATTATTGGGATAGATGGCAGCATATCAAATTAAAAAAGAAAAATCCCTACTTAAATTTATTATTAAATATGATGAGAGGCCCTGCTACAAAATCTCGCTTTGGTTTAATGCCTCGCTCCATGGTAAAGAAATTAATCTCGCCTAAATTAGTTTCATTCAACTTAAAAAATGAAATCCCGACAAAAACAGTAGGCTCAATGGTTTCAGTTATAGATTGGGGAAGAGAGAATGTAGCAAAACCTGTTTACAGGGCATTGCCGATTGAGTTTAAATCTTGGTATGATCAAATTAGGTATAAAGCTTAATTATCTTGTAGAATGAACTCTTTCCCAGCCATCACCATATTTTTTGTTTAATATTTTTTCATCAAACTTAACTTTGGACCAGATAAATAATCTTGTTAAAAATAAATTAAAAGTCCATACATACTCTTTCAAGTTTTTAGGATAAGCAAGAGCTCTAAAAGTTCCTTGTTTTACTTCATTTTTGAAAGATTTAACTTTAGGAAAGAAGGGAGCATATTCTTCAAGAGCTTCATGCGCTTTAGCTGTTCTAACTCTTTGTTTTACAAAATCTTTTAAGCTTGTAGGATTTTTAACATAGACAAATGCTTTATCTGCATATCTTATTTTATAGCCTTTTTTCATAGTTATGTAGGGAATTATTGTATCTTCTGCAACATTCAATGGAATATTTCTTGTAATGTTGCTTCTAAAAGCAAATAAATATCCAGTGCCTTCAATAAATTTGCCTTTTCTATCCAATTCTTTTCTTATAGAGTGTGCTCCTGCTTCAAATAATAAATGGGACCAAAATCCGAGCATATTATTTTTTTTATTTAAAGAAACAGGTCTTCCAATAACACAACCAGTTAATGGATCTTTAAAGTATTTCAATATTTCATTTATAGAATTCTCTCCAACAAATACATCTCCATCTGTAAATACCCAAACATTTCCTTTTAATTCTTTAAATAATAAGTTTAAAGCATAACTTTTCCCTTTTCCAGGATCTTTAAAATGCCTAATTCTTTTATCTTTTTTTTGGAATTCTTTTATGACTTTATCACTTTCTAAGTCAGGAGCTGCAACTACAATCTCACAATTGTCTTTAATATTATTTTTCAGAACACAAGTTAAAGATTTTCTTAATAATTCAGGTTCATTAAAAGAATTTATTACAATAGAGATCATATTACCCCCATACTATCCAATCTTTGCAGTTTAAGCGGTAAATGAACACACCCCAAATTCCTCATCTTTCTAATAAATTCTTTTTTATTTTTATTGGGATAAATAAAAAATGCACAACCTCCGGACCCTGCACCGCTAACTTTTCCAGCTATGGCTCCCCAAGCCAAAGCGCTATTATAGATCTCTTTAGCTTTAGAGCTAAGTAAATTTGCATATAATTTTTCTTTGCTTCTATGCTCATAGTTTAATAAAACAGCAAATCTCATAATATTTCCGCTTAACAAAGCATCTCTTGTTTCTAAAACATTCCTTCTCCTTTCTAGCATAATATCCAAGCTTTCTTTTTTCTCTTTCTTGACTTTCTTTTCTAATTGAGCATGAATTTCTCCGCTGTCAATTTTTCTAGCTTCTATAAAGAACAAAACTAAGTTCTCTTCTAATTTTCTCATTATTTTTTCAGGCATCCATAAAGGCTCTAAGAAAACATTCCCAATTTTAAATTCTAAATAATTAACCCCTCCACCGTAAGCAGCTGCCCATTGATCTTGATAACCGCCTTTTATTCCTACAATTATTCTTTCAATTTCATAAGACAGTTTTGCAATATCTTCCGGTAACATCTTTTCTCTTTTTAATTTTATTAAAGATTTTATCAAAGAAACAACTAAAGACGAGCTCCCGCCCAATCCGCTTTTCTCAGGAACATTAGTTATTATTTTTATTGTTCCTCTAAAATCAGGTTTTATTTTCTTTAAAGTTTGAACTATTAATTTAGTATATTCCTCTTCTTCATTTAGGTCATTAATCCTTATATGATTTGAACTTTTAGTGAATTTATTAATATAAAAATAATCAATAAAACTTTGTTTTTTCTCTTCTAAAATGCAGGTATAGCCCATTGTAGCTAATGTAGCATTAATTAAATTACTCCAGCCCATATCTTTAATATGGTAGTCTGTATCTCCCCCATTACATAAACTAATTCTTACAGGAGATTTACTTATAATTCTCATAATAGATCCTCCATGAATATACAAGAATTCATACTTAAAAATCCTCAAATTTCTTTTAAAAGTATTATTGTTCTACGAACTGCTTTTCCACATATTCACATACTAAATGATATATTAGTTCATGGGCTTCTTGAATTCTCGCAACATCATTACTTGGAACAATAATTTCATAGTCGCAAAGTCTTTTCATCTTTCCACCGTCTTTTCCTAACAAAGCAATTGTAATCAATCCCATTTCTTTTGCTTTTTTAACAGCATGAATTAAGTTCATAGAGTTCCCGCTCGTAGTTATTACAACTAGAATATCTCCTTTATGACCGTGAGCTTCTACTTGCCTTTCATAAACATAGTCAAACCCTTCATCATTAGACCAAGCAGTTAAAATTGAAGTATCTGTAGAAAGTGCAATCGCACTCAATGCTTTTTTATGGTGATAAAGTCTATTAACTAATTCAGTAGCCATATGCTGAGAATCTGCTGCGCTTCCGCCATTGCCGGCAACTAAAACTTTATTGCCTTTTTTATAAGTATTAGCAACTAATTTGCTTATTTCTAATATCTTATCTGCATGTTTATTAAAGGTCTGTTTAATTGTTTCTAAATGGTCATCAAACCTTAATTTTATATCTTCCTTTTTCATAATTTCATTCTCCAATAATCCAACATATCTTTTAAAGTTTGTTTTAGCTCAATTTTTTGCTGCCAATCTGCTTTTTCTTTAAACTTGGTCGAATCTCCATAGATAATTGGTTCATCAGTTGGTCTGATTAATTTAGGATCTTGAAATATCTCAAAATTTACATCTGTTAATTCTCTTAATAATTCAATAATATCTCTTATTCTATAAACTCTCTCACCGCTTAGGTTATAAGTTTCTCCAGGCTCGCATTTTTCCACAGCAATCCAAAATGCTTCTATTAAGTCCCTAACATCTGTAATTGCCCTTCTTGTTTCTAAATTCCCGCATCTAAACTTATTATCTTGTAAACCTTTTTCCATTAAAACAATTTGTTTAGTAAAGTCCGCGCACACATCATTAACTTTTTTAGGACCAGTCGTATTAAATATCCTAACCGAAATTGATTTTATTCCAAAATTTTTGAAATACTGATAAGCTAATAGCTCTTGAGCTACTTTACTAACTGCATAAGGATGTAAAGGTTTTAATTCATGAGATTCTTTAACAGGAACATCTTTCTCTTCAACATAACCATACATACCGCTTGTGCACGCATTCAATATAATTGGGTCTAATTTAAGTTCTTTAACAGCTTCAAATAAATTAACAGTTCCAATTACGTTAGTTTCCAGGGTATAATGTGGCCTGTTCCATGAAACAGTAGGGTAGCTTTGAGCTGCTAAATGGAAAATTATTTCAGGTCTTACTTTTTGTAATAAATTTTTTACTTTTTCTTGGTCTCTAATGTCACATTCCACATAATCTAACCTAGGATTTAATTCTCTAATGTCTGTAGTAGGAACAAAATCAAAACCTGTAACGTTATGTCCTCTTTCTATTAAAAAGTCTGTTAAATGAGATCCCATCATCCCTCCAACACCGGTAATTAGAATTTTCATTTTGCATTCCTCAAAATTTCCTCAACTTTTTTCAATCTTTCAGGAGTTCCCATGTCTTCTATAAACTCATTAGTAACATAACCTAAAAATTTAAAACCTTGTCGTATTAACTTTGGATAAATTTCATGTTCGAAATTAAATATCTTCTCATCTGTTAAACTTAGAGTTTTTGGCTCCATGACACACAATCCAACATTTGTTAATTTCTCATTTTTAGATTTATCATCGTCTTTCTTTACAAATTTTGTAATATTAATACCATCTAATTGCAAAGAATCCACATCATCTCTCTTAGTTTTAATTAACACGACTGTAATGTCTGCGTTATTCTTTTTATGAAATTCAATAACTTTCTTTAAGTTCACATTTGTAACACTATCTCCGTTTATATAACAAAAAGTTCCTTTAACATGTTTTTCGGCAAGTTTTAAAGCTCCGCCTGTTCCCAATGACTCATTTTCAATAGAGTGTTTTATGGAAATGCCAAATTTTTTCCCATTTCCAAAATAATCAACAATCTGCTCAGAAAGGTGACCATTCATCATAATTATTTCTGTAATCTCATTTCCTTTTGCCCAATCCACTAAATGGTGAAGCACAGGTTTTCCTAAAATTGGAATCATCGATTTGGGGACCTCTTTAGTTAATGGATAAAGTCTGGTTCCTTTTCCTCCAGCATTTATAAATAATTGCATTATTTTTCCTCTTAGGATTACATCTGCTGCTTCATTTAAATTATTAACAACATAGTTTGCTCCAGCTTTTACTAATTCCTCTTTTGTAGATTCATAAGAGGGGATTCCAATTGTTTTAGCTCCTATTTTTAATCCAGCTTCTATATCCGTAGGTTTATCTCCAATCATCCAGCTATTAGAAAGATCAATATTATATTGTTTGCTGGCTCTTTGAAACATTCCAGTCCCAGGTTTTCGGTTATTACATACTTTTCTATACTCTTCAGTAGGAGATTCGGGATGATGTTTACAAAAATATTCTTTAGTTATCTTAATACCTTCTTTTTCAAAAGCTTTGTGCATATGTTCTCTAAATCTCTTATAATCTTCAAGATTATACAATCCCTTGCCTATACCTGATTGATTGGTTACAATAATAAGTGAGTAATGGTTTTGTAGTTTTTTTAATCCTTCGATGACTCCTGGAAGCAATTCAAAGTCTTCTATCTTGTAAATATGACCTCTTTCGTCTTTATTCAGTACCCCATCCCTATCTAAGAAAACAGCTACATTTCCATCTAACATATATTATAAAGTTTGGAAAAGAAATATAAAGGTATCTTACTAAATTAATGTTGTTTTTCAAAATATAGTTTATAGTACAATCCTTCTAAATAATTCCTTGCAATGTTTTCATTAGTCAAATCAATTGCTTTCTTATAATTTGCCTCTGCCATTTTATCTCTTAATTTCTTATCTTCAATTAACTTAAGCAAAGCATTTTTTAAAGCTTCAACATCCGCCCATTTATACAATATCCCATTTTCATGCCTTACTAAAAATAAACTCCCCTCACAATCACTAGCAACAACAGCTGTTTTTCTTGCCATTGCTTCCAAAGTCACAATACCAAAAGCTTCCCATTCACTTGGTAAAACAAAAATATCCGCAGCATCTAATCCTCTTAATTTATCATCCTCATCCACCATGCCTAAAAATCTTACATTTTTTTCTATATTAAATTCCCTGGCTAATTTCAAGCAATGCTCAGTCCACCCATGATCTTTTCCCATTTGTAAAAACACAACATTAGGATATTTCTTTATAACATCAGGCAAGGCTTGAACTATTTTATCTTGCCCTTTATACTCCAACACTCTTCCTAAATTACATATCACAAATTTTCCTTCCAAATTATGTTTTTTCTTAAACCCGTCATCATTAATTTTTCTAAATCTGTCTTCAGGAATTCCATCAGGAACAAAGTGAATTTTACCCCTCTTAACACCAGATTTTATTATCCAAGGATACTGCTCAGTATTAACCTGAATAACTCCGTCATATAATTTATTTATCGGATATTCAATTTTAGTAAAGATATTTCTCAAAACTTTCTGCCACAAAGGATAACTATCTAAAGACATAAAAGGTCCATGAGGTGTGTTAATAATGACAGTCTTTCTCCTCAATAATTTACTCAAAATTAAAATAATATCATGCATTATAAATCCAAAACTATGAACATGCAGCACATCCAAGTCTTTATGTTTCAAAACTTCTTTTATAACTTCAAAATTTAGCTCAAGATAGTATTTATATCTCCACAAAACTCTTGTTCTATGGATATGAATCCCATTATAGACTTCATATTTCTTGTCTAGAACAATATTGTCCCTTCTATCTGAAGTAAACACATGAACATCATGTCCTAGTTTAACCATTTCAGTAGCTAAATATAGGCAATTGTTTTCAGTTCCATCTTTAAACGGATGAAAGTAAGGAAGTAAATACCCAATCTTTAATTTTCTCATTATAATAACAGTTTAAAAAAAGCTTATAAGCATTATGTAGATAAAACTGGTCTAACTTGCCTATATGAAGTTATATCTTTGCCTTCAAGGCTATCAACAATAACCTTTGCAGTATAATTTATTCCGTCTAAAGTTCCATAATTTGATAATAATCTAGAATTTATTTTTTTTAGACCTGGTCTTAAGGCATCTGCTTTTCTCAAAACTTCAGTAGGGTCTTTATTGGAATCAAATATCACTGCTAATCCAAGTGCTCTCACAGTCCTTTCGTTGAAATAAATCTCAGGATCATCTCCAGTTGTATAAGCAGGAGCTATTAATGGTGTTTCACTCATATGACTCCACCATACACTGCTCCAACCAGTTCTTGCAAATTGATATATAATTCTTGGATTCCCTACAAATTCAGGAACATGGGTATTGTCAGCACCTTCTAATTTTATAAAAGGAGGACAATATAATTTCATTCCAAATTTCTCAACATCATCAAATAACCCCCTTAATCCGTCAATTCCAGTTATTGTAACATACATTCCCTCTTGAACATCTTCATAATTTGGTCTTGGAGGATGAATAAAAGGTGGAGTAAATATTTCTTTTTTTACTTTTCTATTTTTGTCGTAAGAAAAGACAAATGGTTCTGGCATAAAATGTAATCCTCTGTCATTTTCAATTCTTTCAGCTATCTTTTTAACATCTAACAATAAATTTTTATCAAGTCCTAATTCGGATTCTGTAGCAGCCTTTTCCAGAATCTCTGAAAAATAAGCAATAGTTGTATAAAATGACCTTTCACAGCCAGTAGCTAATCTTGGATTGTGTGATAATTCTAAAGCAACATCTTTTCCTTTAACTCTAATAGTTTTTCCTTCAAATGTTTTTAATTCTAGTTCTCCTGCAAGATGATTTCTCAATTTTTCTTCTGCAGAATTATATCTTTCAAGAAATGCTTCTAAATTTTCCTGATAAGTGCCTTCATGGAAAAGTAAACCTCTTAACACTTCACCATGAAATTCATCCAATAAAATTAATTCAGGATTTTTTTTGATGATATCTCCAAAATCCTCCAACATTATTCGTTTTTGTCTATCTCCATAAACTAATGGCACAACAATTGGTAAGGTGTTCATCCTTCTTTTTCTAAATTCTTCATTAACTGCCAAACTTAAATCCACGTTTCTAGAATATGGGCCATTACCATGTGCAAATGTAGTATTTATGAATTCCATCTTTTTAAAGTCAAAAAGAAGGTTTTTAAATATTCTTCTTCTTCATATTTTATGATCCCAATAAAACAAGGCGCAGAATCCATAATTTTCAGAGACAAAAATAAAGTCATAAAACACAGAATAATCAAGCATTATAGAATTAAAGAATTAGATTATAAAATCCGCAAGTCACGAACAAAAAGCGAAGCTAAACTTTTACAAAAAGCAGATATTAATGTTCCTAAAATTCTAGACATAGATGAAAATGAAATGAAGATAACTATGGAGTTTATAGATGGAAATTTAATAAAAGATATATTTGATAAGTTAAAAGAAAAAGAAAGGTTGGAATTATGCAAAACTTTAGGATTTGAAGTTTCAAAACTTCACTCTCAGGACATAATACATGGAGACTTAACAACCTCAAATTTAATCTTAAAAGATAATAAAATTTATTTTATAGATTTTGGCTTGGGATTTATATCAAAAAAAACAGAAGATAAAGCAGTTGACTTGCATTTATTAAAACAAGCCTTAGAATCAAAACATTACAGGTCTTTCCCAGGGTCTTATAATGAAATCTTAAAACACTATAAGTACAAAGATGTCTTAAAAAGATTGGAAAAAGTTGAGTCCAGAGGGAGATATAAAGAAAGAAAATAAATACACAATCTTTTTAAAATAGGTTTATCCATTAATTATTTAATAGCCCCATAGTCTAGCGGTCAAATTGGTTTATTATTAAATCAAGACTATAGATGCAGCCCTTTGGAACAGGGATGTGAAGTTAGGCTGTGACCCAGGTTCGAATCCTGGTGGGGCTATAGAAATCTTTATAAATTTTCCGTACGTATAATTGTACGGATAAAATTGAGAATCGAAGCAGTAAGAATAAAAAAGCAGACTAAAGAGAAAATAGAAACAAAACACTCAATAACTTTAGATGAAATAGAAAAAGTTTTATTGGATGATAAACCAAAATTCAGAAAAGTAAAGGATTGTTATATGGTGCTGGGGATTTACGACCGATATTTGACAGTCTTTTTCAACTATAATGAAAAATTAAAGGAAGCAGAGATAATAACTGCTTATCCATCATCAAAATGGCAAATAAAATTATACAAAAAAATGAAATAAGCTTTGAGAACCTTAAAGAAAAGGATCTTGGAGAGCAAGTTAAATTTACTTTTTCCAAAGATGCTTTCAAAGACAAAGACTTAACATGCTGGGAATGTGAGCATAAAATGAAAAGAATAAAAACCTTAATAGGTTTACCCAATACAAACCTAAAAGCAACAATTGAAGTTTTTAGGTGTGACAAATGCAATACCGAATATCTAAATGGTGAGCAAGCAAAAAGATTTGACAAGGTTTTAATGATTACAAAAGCACTTACAGAAAAAGGCATTATGTTCGAGAGGTCTTTAAACAATGATGGAGACAATTATCTATTCAGATTTCCTGCGCAATTAACCAAGGGCTGGAAAAAATATCAAAAAGTTGACATTAATCCCCTGTCGGCAACAGAGTTCTTAATTAAAGTCAAGGATTAAGTTTTTAAAAGAATGTTTCTACCTAAATCTCGGTGATAATTTGAATAAAAAACATTTCATGTCAATATTTATTTTGGGAATTTTAGCTTTGAGCGTATTTGGAATCGCTTTACAATACAATCTAAGTGATAGTACTTCTGTAAAAATTAGGGGAGTAACATTCAAGCAGTTCAACAGTGGATGGATAGCATATAAAGACAATAGTAAAATCTTCATCACAATCCAGCCTGATTTATTAAAAGACATCCAAACTCCCGAAGTTTCATTATCGCAGTTAAACTCAGCATCAAAAATTTATTTTTCAACAAATCCAGAAAATCAAATCCCTGAAAATGCAGTCTTTTCAATTCAGCAGTCTTTATTTCCATATCTAAATCCAGTAACAATCTCATGCACGCAGGATTCAGCAGCATGTTCCAATCTGCCTATAAAAACCTGCTTAGATGCCTCATCTTCAATAACAGTAATTCAAACTCAGATTTCAGATACTGAAATAGTTAGTTTTGAGAACAATTGTCTTTTAATACAAAGTTCAAGAGAAAAAATCACATCTTTAGTTGAAGCGGCAATATTAAAATTACATGGAATTTAAAATGCAGGAAAGAACAATATTAATTATTGTAGGAGTTGTCTTAGTTTTAGCTGCTTTCTCACCTTTAATTTTTATGAAAAATGATAATGAATATAACTACAATGATTTTAAAATTCAAAAAATACCTACGGGCTGGGCAACATGGGCTTACAAAGGCTCTCAGCCTTACTATCTCCAGTTAAGGCACGATCCGAAAACTCTGGAAAATATTTCTATAGACTCGGATATTAGAAGCTTAATTTTGTCAAAAAACGTTTTAGGCATCACAATTGATCCGAACTTAACTTCATTATCGGTAATAGGAGCAATAGACATAGCAAACATTTTAGGAAGAAGGCTTGGCTTGTATAATATCCAGGTAATAGGAGGCACAACAGAATTTGCCAATGATGCAACTCAAGTGTTTAATTGTTCTGACGTAGCTCAGGACGTTAATATAATCTTATTGAAATTGGGGGGTAAAACAGAAGTTTATCTTGAAGACGGCTGCATTATCGTAGAAGGCGAAACTCAAGAAGATATTACCAGATCAGCAGACAGATTAGTTTATCAAATCTTGGATGTCATGAAATAATATTTATTCCTTCTCTAAATCCAATCAGCTTTATCTTGAAATCTTTTTCAATCTCTTTATTGTCGCATATTTTATCAAATAATAAATTTTTGTTAATTATCCTGGTTATGAATTTAGGAATGTGAATTTTAACAATCTTCCTGCTGAATCTCTTAGCTATTGCATCAGCAATTTCATTAAAGCTCATTACATCTTTTCCGGAAATGAAATAAATCTTATTCCTGTTTATTTTAATGCTTTGTGCTAAAACTTTAGCAAAATCTTCAACAAATAAAGGCTGTAATTTCATAGTTCCATCGCCAGGCACAGGAGCAAAATTGAATTTTTTAATCATGTTGATTAATTTTCCAATGTCTTTTTTGTTTTCTTTTCCATAAATCACTGTCGGCTTGAATATTAGATAGTTCAATCCAGAATTTTTGAGATATTCTTCAGCTTTTAATTTTGATTTCCCGTATTTTGTATCTAAAACCGCGTCATATGAGCTCACAAAAATAAATTTCTTAACTTTGTTTTCCACACAGGCATCAACTAAATTTTTTGTTCCTTCATAATTTACTTTTAAGACATTCCCATCGCTTGCTCCGGCTAAATGAATAACACAATCAGCTTTGCAGGCTTCAATTAAAACTTTTTTATCAGACAAATCGCCGACGAAAGCATTTTTCTCAGGAATATTTTTTCTGGATAGAATATAAACCTCATATTTGTCTAAAAATCCAATTAAATTTCTCCCGACAAATCCAGTAGCTCCAGTGATCAAGATTTTCATGTAAATGCTGTTTTTGTAAGATATTTATAAATATACCTGAATCTTAAGTAATATCCCACTAATGCTTTTTCCTGGTATTTCATAATCTCCTCCTTGGATAAGTTAGGATGATCAAAAGTTACATGGAAGTTGTCGTACAAATCGTAATCTTCAGTGACAATTCTGTCTTTGATTATGTCATAAAATTCAGTTCCTGGAATTGGCGTGCATATCGTAAAGTTGGCAAAATGAGTATTTAATTTTTTAGAATATTCTAATGTAGCTTTTATTGTTTCTTCAGTGTCATTCTCAAGTCCGATTACATAAAACCCGACAACTTTAATTCCGATTTTATCGCAATACTTAATCATTTTCTCCTGGTGCTCTAGAGCTATCGGAAGTCTTTTGCTTTTTTTCAAAACCTCAAGGTCAGCAGATTCAATCCCGACTTTAATAATTCTAAATCCTGCTTGATGCATTAAATCCAAAAGAGCTTCATCAACCCTGTCAAGTCTGGTCTCGCATCCAAATTCAATATCTATTTTTTCTTTAATTATTTCATTGCATAAATCTTCAGTTCTTTTTTTAATTAAAGTAAATAAAGGATCCCTAAACTGTACGCCTTTAATTCCGAATTTTTCTTTTAAGTACTTTAATTCCTTAATAACGTTCTCAACAGTCCTCATTCTGTACTTGCTTCCTAAATTAGATTCAGAAATATAAGGGCAGTAATTGCAGGTGTAAGTGCATCCTCTGCTGGATAAAACAAAAGTAAACGGCTTTTTATTTATTATCGGACTATAGGAAAATTTTTTATAAGGATATAAATTCCAGTCAGGAAACGGCAGCTCATCTAAATTTTTTACAGAAGAGCTAACAAGACCTTTAGGAATATCTTTTTTTTCATTAATATTTTTTAATACATCTTCAACATCACCCTTTATAATAAAATCAGCATCTTTGAACAGCTCAGGCTTCATAGCAGCAAAAGGACCGATTAAACCCGTTGGAATTTTTCTTTCTTTTAATTTTTTTAAGTAATTTAGCTCATGGCTGTGGTTTGGCATTGAAGCATGCATAATAACCAAATCTGCATCAGAAACTTCATTAGCAATGGAAACCTCATGTCCATTATTTTTCATTATAGTAGCACCATAAACATTAGGTAAATATGGGAAATATTCTTTCTTAGTCCTTAAGCCAGTTAAAAGTTTTCCAAGAAAAGACTTGCCTGCATTAAAGCTAGTCCCATAACCGCCGTTATATTCTCTATAGACTTTTTTATCTGATTCTACTTCAAGAAACACGACTTTCATACTTCCAATGGGAAGAAGTATCTTTTTAAGTTTTTTTATATTCTAACCATTAATGTCTTCAAAAGTTTTAGTCGGCTGTCCAACCTCATTTCATAAGGAGTACGCTTTAAAACAATACACAGACTCTGTAAAGAAATTAACATACAAAAATCATGACGTTTTATTAGTAGACAACTCAAAAGACAATACTTACTTTGAGAAAATTAAATCCTTAAGTATTCCAGTAATCAAAGGTCCTTGGTTTGAATCTGCCAGAGACAGAATAATTGCATCAAGAAATATTTTAAGGCAGAAAGTATTAGATGAAGGATATGATTACTTCTTAAGTTTAGAACAGGATGTCTTGCCTCCTGAAAACTTTATTGAATCTTTGTTAAAACACAATAAAAAAATAATAACTGGAGTTTATTTTGCAGACAATGTAATTCCAGGAAAGCCTCTTCCGGAATTAATTCCCTTAGTTTATGTTCTTGAAGACGAAGCAACGTTGTCAATGCGTCCTTTAAATAAAGAAGAATTATGGGGAAATCAAGGTTTAATGGAAGTAGTTTCCGCAGGATTGGGATGCGTTTTAATCCATAGAAATATTTTAGAAAAAATAAAGTTCAGATATGAGTTAAATACATTTGATGACCGCTGGTTTTTCTTAGATTTGTATAATCTTGGGGTTAAGGTTTACGCAGACACGTCTTTAAAATGCAAACACTTAATTTACAATAGGCCTTATCCTTGGAAGAACATAAAAAAATAAGCCAAAAAGTTTAAATATTCTACTCTATTTTTATCGTATATGGCAAAAGAAAAAGAAATAGGCAAAGTTATGACTTACTATGATCAGATAAAAGTAATAGCTATAGAAGTAAAAGCCCCCCTAAAAGTAGGAGACAAAATTCACATTAAAGGAGCTACAACAGACTTTATTCAGGAAGTAAAATCCATGCAGGTAGAACATGAAAAAGTGGCATCTGTCAAAAAAGGAGACTCTGTAGGAATTAAAGTTAAAGACAAAGCAAGGCCAAACGATAAAGTTTATAAAGCCTTATAATTCAAATAATTTCTAAAAGATGGGCCAGTCTAGGCTATCCCATACTTATAAAGTATTTATTCTAGACTGTCTCGTTGAAATGAAAAGTTTTGATGATAACTTTTCTAAAAAGTTGATAAGAACAATAGGTGCTTATTATGGCAAGAATGCATTCAAGAAGTAAAGGAAAGGCAGGAAGCAAAAAGCCTTTAACTACTAGGAAAGTTACCTGGCAGAGCTATGATGAGAAAGAATTAAGGCAGATTATCATCAAACTCGCAAAAGAGCAAAAAACGCCTTCTCAAATCGGTTTGATTTTAAGGGATTCATACGGAATTCCAAGCATCAAGCAGATAGCAAAAAACCCCGTTTCAGTTATACTAAAGGAAGGGAAAATATCACATAAAGTCCCAGAAGATTTATTATTTTTAATAAAAAAAGTAATTAAAATAATGAGGCATTTAGAGTTAAATAAAAAAGACCAGCCTTCAGTAAGAGGCTTGCAGTTGACAGAATCTAAAATTAAAAGGTTGGTTAAATACTACAAAAGAGAAAACAAGCTTCCTGAAAATTGGAAATATTCAAGGGAAAACGCTAAATTATTGATTGAATAAAAATGGCAGAAGAAACTTCAAAGAAAATAAAAAGAAAAAAATGGGTAACTATCTTGCCTAGTGAGCACTTCAGAGTCCCTGAAATCGGTGAGACATTAACAGCAGATTCTTCTAAATTAATTGGAAAAACAGTCTCGGTAAGTCTAACTGAATTGACTAGAGACCCGAAAAGACAGAATCTTAAAATAACCTTTAAAATAACCCAAATTAAAGACAATAAAGCATTGACAGAAGTTAAAAGATATGAAATGATTCCTAGCTCTGTTAAAAGGCTGGTAAGGCAGGGTAAAAGCAAAATCGACATGTCCTTAAAGTTTGAAACAAAAGATAAAATTAAAATTATTATAAAGCCAGTTATAATCACAAAATCAAAAACAACAAATTCTGTCTTGGCTAAATTAAGAAAAGAAACAGAAACTTATATTTTAAATACTGTTAAAACTAATACTTTCTCAGACTTGTTTAATATAATTTTAGGGTTTAAATTACAGAATCAGCTTAAATTCCACTTAAAAAAAATCTATCCTGTTTCCCTCTGCCATATTAGGATTTTAGAAAAACAATAATTTTAGATAAGCTTTTAAGTGTTATTTTCCGATATATTTCAATAACATGAAAACAAACTATTTAGGTGCAAGAGTTGGGCTTCCACGTGAACTATTAGCTGGAGAATTAAGTTTTTATCGGTATTCTTCTGAATTAATAAAAGATACAGTAATTGCAACAACTACAATGTATCCTGAGAAAGATGGAAAAATGGATGCTGCAAGTGAATTGCGTTCAAGATTAGCTCTTGAAAAAATTAGAAAAGCTGCTGAATTAGGTTGTGATATTGTAGTTCTTGATGGCGGAAGCTCTGCAGGCTGGAGAACTAAGGCAAGAGATTTAGGGGCGGTTTTAGTAGATGAAAACTTATCCGATTATCCAGGACGTCATGTTATGGGGAGAGGCAGAAGACAAATTTTAGACTTTGCAGGAAATTATGGAAAACATAAAATTATTGCTTGGATTGAGCCTGAAAAACATCCATTTATCACATCTGAACAATTATCTATTTCTCCTTTGGGAGTGGCTGCCATGGTAGTATATGAAGAATTGGCAGATATTGTAATCCCCAGACGTAAAGATGGTCTACAATCCTATCCTTTGCAGCAGCAATTTGAAGAATTGCTCGGAAGCGTCCATGTAACAGAGCAGATGAGGTCTTTTGTTGAAAGACATAAGCTTGGAAATCCCCTACATATGGTTCCTTATTTAGATTTATGGATAGGTCCAAGAATTATAAGTAAAGAAAAGGGATTGCAGGAATTTTTGGATTATAAGGGAGAAATTAGATTATCGGAAGATGGAAAAGAAGTCTCTTATCCTCACGATCAATGGGAATCTGTTTTCGTACCAGTATGGAATGCTATGTTAGAAGGCAAGGATGTTAAAAGCGTAGTAGTAGATTATATCCATCCTAGAGATCAGACGGAATTTGAAAGCGGTAACTTAGTTTTTAATCAGAAAAGGATAGACCAACTGGTTAAATTATTAACTACGAATGAAAGATTTTTAAGAAGTTATGAACAAAGATTAACTAATTAATAAATCTAAAAACAATAATTTAATAAATTCTCTTTTTTATCTTTATTTATTAGGCCTCAGTAGCTTCAATGGTAGAGCAATGTTTAAAACGCTTAGTTGCCTTGTAAGCAATAGGTTCGGGGTTCAAATCCCTGCTGAGGCTTTCAATTAAAAAAATTCTTTAAACAATAATCCAATAAACTGCCATCCAACTTTAAAACTTCTGGCAGTACTCTCTCCTCCAATTCTTTCTCTTTCAATAGTAGGAATCTCTTTTATTTTCATTTTATTTTTTAAAGCCCTTATGGATATTTGAAATTCAATCCCGAAATGATGAGCATCAGGATTAATCTTATAAAATGCTTCCTTTTTAATCCCACGAAATCCATTTATAGAATCTGTTAATTTCCCCCAGAATAATATATTTGCAATTCTAGTAAACGTTTTATTTCCAAATTTTCTTATTTTAATTAATTTATCATCCTCATCACATCTAGCTCCTTTCATGAATCTTGAAGCAATAACCATGTCATAATCATCATTTAAATAGTGAAATAATTTTAATATATCCTCAGGGTTTTCATTGCCGTCAGGACTAAAAAATACTAGTTTATCATTTTTAGCTTCTTTAAAAGCTATTCTAAAGGCTTCTCCCCTTCCTCTCTTATCTTGAATTATCACTCGAACATTATTTTCTTTGTAAAATTCTAATGTGCCGTCTTTAGAGCCTGGATCAATTGCAAAGACTTCATCAATTTCATCTTTAGGAATCAAAGGAAAGATTTTTTTCAATCCTTTTATCTCATTCCATGTTAATATTACAAGAGTGCCTTTAGTTTTGTTCATTTTCTTTAAACCAATCATATGTCTTTTTAAGCCCTTCTTTTAAGTCAGTTTTAGCTTCCCAGCCCAAGGTCTTGGCTTTATTTACGTCAAGTAATTTTTTTAGCATTCCATCAGGCTTGCTTGTATCAAACTTGATCTCGCCATTAAAATCCGTTATTTCTTTTATAATATAAGCTAATTCTTTAATAGAAATGTCCTCTCCGTAGCCGATGTTAACAAAAGGCATCAAGTCTTTAGCATCATAATTCAGCATAAAATAAATCATAGCGTCTGCGACATCATCAACAAACAAAAATTCTCTTCTCGCATTCCCGCTCCCCCAAACTTCTACAAACTCATCATTATTTAATTTAGCTTCATGGAATTTTAATATTAATGCTGAACTCACATGCGAATTTTCAGGCTCAAAATGATCGTTATATCCGTATAAATTACATGGCATTAAGCTGATAAAATTAGTTCCATATTGTTTATTATAATATTCACATAGTTTTAGTCCTGCAATTTTAGCTATGGCATAAGCTTCATTAGTTGGCTCCAATTTATTTGACAATAAAAGATCTTCATTCATCGGCTGAGGGGAATTTTTTGGATATATACATGAGCTGCCTAAAAATAATAATTTCTTAACCATCATTATCCGAGAAAATTCAATTATATTGTTTTGCATTAGAAGGTTATCATATAAGAATTCAGCAGGATGTTCAATGTTTGCCTTTATACCTCCGATTTTTGCAGCTAAATGAAAAACATATTCTGGCTTTTTATCTTCGAAATATTTTATTACACAAGATTGGTCTCTTAAATCTAATTCATTAGATCTAGGAGTTAGTAGACTCAAGTATCCATCTATTTTTAATCTTCTAACTAGTGCTTTTCCAACCATTCCATTTGCTCCAGTTACAAGTATTTTTGAATTTTTATTCATTTTAACAGCTCACAAATAATTTCTATTTCCTCATCGTTTAACTCAGGATTATTTGGGAAATAAAATCCCTGCTGATGCACCATTTTTGCATTATGACAAGAAGAGTTTATATTTGCATATTTTTTAAAGAAAGGCTGCTCAATCATTGATCCTCCAACTATTGGCCTGATCTCTACTTCTTTTTCTTGGAATTTCTGTTTGTATTGTTCAAAAGTTTCCTTGTCATGAAAAATTAATGGATAAGCAAAATTTGACACAAAATTCATGTGAGTCAAGTTTAATTTCTTAAAAGAAGGATTATTCTTTATAACGTTTTCAAATTTGATCATATTTTCGTTTCTTATTCTATTCATTTCATCAATATATTTCAACTGCTCCAATCCTATAAATGCTTGAATCTCCGTAGGCCTTAGATTGAAAGCTGGGACATAAAAAGAATATCTAGAATAGAAATTATCTACATTATTTTCTTTTCTTAATTTATCTTTTCTTACAGTTAACAAGTCTCTATCCCATCCATGAGCTCTAACCATTTTCAACATCTCGCTTAATTCTTCTTCATCTGTACAGACCATCCCGCCTTCTATTGTGGATAAATGATGTCCTACAAAAAAAGAGAATGTACTGGCAAATCCATGATTGCCAAGTTTTTTATTTTTTAATTCGCTTCCAAGAGATTCACAATTGTCTTCTAACAAAATTATATTTCTATCCTGGCAGATTTTTTCTATTTTATCAAGATCTCCAGAAAATCCAAGAAGATTGGTTATAAATAATGCATTAAGATTAAATTCTTCTAGCTTTTTTATAAGAATTTCAGAGGATACATTAAGATGTTCCAAGGAAATGTCTAAAGGTATTGGGTTTAAATTTAACTGCATAATCGGCATAACATTAGTAGCCCATGTTAAAGCTGAAAATCCAACATTATCTCCGGATTTAATTAATTTTAAATTTATCAGAGCATTAATCAAGGCAAAATTTGCAGAACTTCCACTGTTAAAAAATACAGAATATTTCCTCCCCTGATATTCAGAAAACTTTTTCTCAAACTCTAAACATTTTTCACCCATGCTGAGCTGTTTGGAATTAATTATAAAATCACACAATTTTTTCTTAGTTTCTTCCTCGTTATAAAATGTAGACTTCATTAATTTAATGACCATTATCCCCCCTCGTGCCATACAATTCTAATTGTAACTCTTTCATGTCATGCTCTATCATTTCCTTCACTAATTGCTCAAAACTAATTTTAGGCTCCCAACCAAGCTCTTTTTTAGCCTTAGAATAATCTCCCAATAATATATCAACTTCAGTAGGTCTGAAATATCTAGGGTCAATTTTAACTACAACTTGCCCATTATCTTTTCTTATATACTCTTCCTCCACCCCTTTTTTCCCGTTACTTATAATCTCAATCCCGACTTCTTTAAAAGCCATTTCTAAAAATTCTCTAACAGAATAATTCTTGCCTGTTGCAATAACATAATCTCCGGGATTTTCTTGTTGCATCATCATCCACATAGCTTCAATATAATCTCTGGCATGACCCCAATCTCTTTTAGCATCTAAATTTCCCAGGTATAAACAATCCTGCACACTTTCTTTTATTCTCACAACAGCTCTAGTTATTTTTTTAGTAACAAATGTCTCACCTCTTCTCGGAGAATTATGAACATGACATTTGCCTACTCCGCAATGAAACTCTCCAGAAGAAGTTTCTAAATCATAAAACCATCCTTCATACTCTGGTATATCTATTATTTTTTTAATTTCAAATGGATTTTTCCTTAGATGATGAATCACACAATGAGACCCCCCTCTTTGTATCTTCCTAATAAATGTTCTTGAAATTTTAGTTTCTCTAGAAATCTTTCTTTGAGAAAAATTCTTAGCAATCAATTCTTTAATCTCTCTCTCTTTTGAAGCATTGTCTACTGTAGAAAGCATATTAAGTGAATAAAAAATTCTTCCGTCTTCTTTTAGTTCCAGACTGAGATTGATTTCTTGTTTAGTTGTATTTTCTACAAGAAACCATAAACCCATAGCAAGAGTGGCAGAGTTTGTTTTAAAATTCCTAAATTCATAAACACAAGGGTTTGACTTCAATCCATCTGTAAGATTATAGCCTTTAAGAAAAGCTTTCATAATAGCAGTAGACGAGTTAAGGATTATTCTAGGGATTCTTTTAGTCTTATCTTTGTTATATATATCGATCTTTCTAAGCCAACTATTCCCCCCAATCAATCTTAATTGTCCAACAATCTTTTTAGGATTAAATCCAGATTTACTTGGATAATAATTAGTCTTTCCACCAGTAACTTTTAACCATAGTCTATCAAAGTGCTCTCTGATTTCTTGTGAAGAGTTAGTGAATTTTCCATTCAAAGATATTCCTGTTTTTGCATACGAAATAGATCCATCTCCAACAAGCATACCTATCAATTCTGCTTCTTCTAAAGAAATTTGACAATTTGCCAATGGTTTCGGAAATTTTATAAGCTCTACACAATCTCCTACCTGAGTCTTTCCTACTTCTTTTTCCTTTCCATCTTTCATGAATACAACGTGGCTTGAAGTGGCCATAAAAGCTCCAGATCTTGAATTTATAAATCTAGGATATTTATTATCTTCTTTAATGTTATGAGGATAAGCTGAAGCATGAGTAACATCAACCCACCCTTCTTTACCCCAGACTTGTATATCAAAAACTTTTTTAGACTGATATTGTCTTTTATCTTCATTAAATTCAACAATTTCACTTATTGGTTTTATATCAAACTCTTCTTCATTTTTATTATTATAAAACATCGGCATAAAAGAAGATATTGTCTCATGATTAAAAAGCACGCCATTGCAGGCAAAAATATTATATGCTTCTCTATAATTTTTTGTTATCCAATAAGAATATACTTTTGCTATTCCATATGGACTTCTCGGATAAAAAGGTGTATTCTCACTTTGAGGAACTTCTTGTACTTTTCCAAACATTTCAGAAGAAGAGGCCTGATAAAATTTTATTTTCTTACCTCCTTCCTGCTCTATCCTATGAATTGCTTCTAATATCCTTAATGCGCCTAATGCAGTTACATTTCCAGTATATTCCGGAATATCAAAACTAACTCTAACGTGACTTTGTGCTCCCAAGTTATAGATTTCATCAGGCATAATCTCCCGGATAATCCGATTTACTGTTGAAGAATCATCTAAGTCTCCATGGATAAGATGTAGCCTTACATTCCTTTCATGAGGGTCTTTGAAGATATGATCTATCCTTGATGTATTAAAAGTGGAGCTCCTTCGAATAATACCATAAACCTCATATTCTTTTTCCAATAAAAACTCCGCCAGATAAGAACCATATGCCAGCTTATCGCTCTTGGCCGGTTATACCTGTAATAAGAGCCTTTTTCATTAAATTAAAGAATAGCGAATCTTTTAAATCCTTTACTCTTTTTTAGATATCTATCATGTCAATAAAAATTTTAGTTGGATGTCCGACTTCTTTTCATAAAGAGTATGCATTAGAAGAATACTCAAAATCTATTAAGGCATTAACATACCCAAATCACGATTTGTTGCTGGTAGATAACTCAAAGGACAATGTTTACTTAGAAAAGATTAAATCTCTTGGTATAGAGGTTATTAAAGGACCTTGGTTTGAATCTGCCAGAGACAGAATTATAGCATCAAGGAATATTCTGAGACAAAAAGTTCTAGATGAAGAATATGATTATTTTTTAAGCTTGGAACAGGATGTTCTGCCTCCAAAGGATATAATTGAAAGACTCTTACAACATAATAAACAGATTCTCTCAGCTGTTTATTTTATGCCTCATAGTCAAGGATTAATTCCGATGCTAGCAGTAAATAAAGGAAGAGAAAAGTACTCTTATCTCCCATTTCAAATAGTAGAGAATTCAAATAAGATTATAAATGTAAACTATGCCGGGTTTGGAGTATTATTAATATCAAGAAAAGTTTTAGAGGAGGTCAAATTTAGAATAAGTGATAAACCAGGTTTTGATGATTGGTGGTTCTGTAAAGATGCTGAGTCAAAAGGATTTAAAATCTATGCCAATTTAGGAATTAAATGTAAACATTTATTAAAAAACAGACCTTGGGATTGGTCACAATTAAAACTATGAAATTAAAAATCCTTGTTGGAAGTCCAGTATCAGACTTATATGATTATTGTTTTAAAGAATTCGTACAATCTCGTAAATCTTTATCTTATAAGAATCACGATCTATTCTTCATAGATAATTCAAAAACTAAAGATTTCTCAAAGAAATTACAAAATTCAAATCTTCCAGCCAAAAGAATTGATTTTATCGAAAACGCAAGGGAAAGGATGGTAAAAGCAAGAAATATTCTAAGACAAAAAGTTCTAAATGAAGGATATGATTACTTCTTAAATTTAGACCAAGATATAATCCCTCCGAAGGATATAATCGAAAGAATGTTAAAGCATGGAAAGAAAATCTTAACAGGTGTTTATTTTGTTTATAATAACCAGTATGCTTTAGGTCCTTCAAATTACTTAATCCCTACCATTTGGGTTTCAAGTGATATCAATCCAGATACTTTCGATGGCGCAAGCGTAAAGCTAATGCATCCTAAAGAAACAGAAGACGACAAAGTTGTAAGAATAGTTTCATGTGGCTCAGGATGTTTGTTAATCCATAGAGATGTTTTAAAGAAAATTGAATTCAGATATGATAAGTTCTTCCCTTATTTCGATGATAATTGGTTCTGTAGAGACGTATTTTATAATAATTTTGAAATTTACGCAGATACATCAATAAAATGCAAGCATTTAATCAAAGATAAGCCTTGGAAATGGGCTGATATTAAAAAATAATGATGAAAAAGCTTTTAAGTTACTTTTCTTAATTCTATTCTAGAGGGTTCGTGGTCTAGTGGTGATGACGTCTCCTTGACGTGGAGGAAATCGGCAGTTCAATTCTGCCCGGACCCATGAAATACAAGATTATACGAACTATTTTAGCAGTTGTTTATATAGTTTTCTCCTCGACAAATTAACCACAAGCTATATAAATGAAGCAGTCAGTTTTTTAGTAAATTATATTTCCCTAATCGGGATACACGGAGGTGTGTATTTAATGAAAACAAAAAGAGTATTAAAAAAGATCGCAGCTCTGTCTACCGGTGCAGCCATGTTGGGTGCAACAATGACAGGTGCTTTGGCTTTAAGTTATACCCTTGCTGATTACCCAGCGCCGTTTATCGCAAATGGTGTATTTAGTGGTGTAATCGCAGTAGGTCAAAATGCAGCTGCATCAGACACAATTGGTCAGTCTATTTTGTTAGCAGATTTACAGACTAAGGCTGTTTCGCCAAGTGGAGGAACTACCGTTACAGTTTCAGGCGGAGTTTCAGAAGATATTCCATTAGGTGGAAACATTTCAGACGCACAAACATACACATTTGACCAAGAATTGGCAGATGATGATATTGATAGCTTATTGGATACTACAATAACTTTCCAAGGTGCAGACTATGATGTTGAAGAGTTTTTAATCTTAAACCAAGCAGGAAATGCCGTTAGTGTTGAAACTTCTTTAACAAGTTCAGAAGAGGACTATCAAACAGATATAGTGATGGAAGTTGCAAGAGATGCTATAAAATATTACTATGCATTCTCTGAAACTATTAAAGTAAATGCAACAACTTCATCTGACCCATTAGAGATAAAATTTTTGGGTAAAAACTTGAAGATTACAGATATAGATGATTCTACAGAAGGTAAATTTACAGCCTATGTAGGTTCTGAATTCTTTATGGACTCAGGAGACTCTGTAGTTGTTAATGGCAAAACTATCAAACTATCAAGAGTTGGTTCTGCAAATGCAGTAGTTGTTGATGTAGATGGAGTAACAGAGACAATCTCATCAGGCTCAACTAAAACCATTAATGGAATTGAAATTGTAAATGACGAAGCATTTTATGACTCCAATAACCAAATGGCTTCATCCGCTAACTTAATTATTGGTAAAGATGCACAAGAAACCTATACTGATGGAGATGCTTATGTAGGCGAAGATAAAGATAACCCGGACTGGATATGGAATATTGGAAGTATCCTGTCTTCTTCAACTTCAACAACATCTTCTACAAGTGCAGAATTTACAGGACCAATCATCGGTGTAGAAAATGATTTCATCTTTAATGATGATAGTGATAACCCGCCAAAGATAGGGGAATGTATAGACTTACCAAACAATTATATCAGCTTATGTATGGACAGCCTAACTGTTTCAGATGATAACTATGTTACCTACACATTTGAGTTTGAGAATTCAGCGGATTTGAGTGATGCAATAACTAGTTTGACATCTGCAAAGACAGTATTTATCCATACACCTCAAAGTGAAGGATTGGTGCTAAAAAGAGCCAACTTGAATCATGTAAATGGTTCAACAACAAGCGACATTAAGACCGATAAAATTTGGTTATATTCTGCCGCAGGTACAGGAGTTGGGCTTGATAATGGTGGAAACGAGTCAGATATAGGTATTTTTTATAAAGACACAAATGATAACAAAGTGAAGCTTGCAGGGTTAGCTAATAATGAAAAAGGCAATGCTGCAGAGATCCAGGCTAATTACGACAACACAAAAGACACAGATCTTCAATTTTATATTGAAGGAAACAGTTCAGCTACTGATGCTATAAATGTGACCCTTGTACCCTACCATAGTACAAATTTACCAGACTATTTAGATAACATTACTATGGAGTTTGGTAGAAGCAGTCAGGCATTTAATGCATTAGGTGTAACCGCTTCTTCAGAAGAGGCCGGTGAACTTTTATGGCAAGGACCTTGGGACTCAACCCTCAAGACCTTAGGTACTAAAGATGAAGACCATAGAACTAGATATGGTATCATCATAAGAGATCCTAAAGCACATGGCTCAAGTGATGAAGTTGTATTAGATGTACCTGGCGACCAAGTACAAGCTAATGTAGTCATTAAAGGTAGTGCAGCCAAAACAAGTTCAAGTGGCGGCTCTGTAGTTGTAAATCCAATTCCATCAAGTGCAGCCGCATTGTCTGAAGAAGTTACAAGTGCAAGTGCGCAGAACTTGATTGTAATTGGCGGTCCAGCAGTAAATCCTTTGGCTAATTCAGTCTTTGGATTAACAAGGGCAGACTTTACACCAAACGAAGCTATGGTTAAATTAGCTGACAATGGTGCAAAAGTTGCTTTGTTAGTTGCTGGTTACAGTGCAATTGATACAAGAAATGCAGCAGAAGCTGTAGCAGCTGGAAAATTAGCTGGATTGGCTAAAGCAGAAGCTAAAGTAGTAAGTACAACTCAAACTGTAGGAAGCTACACCGTAGAATAAATAGGCTAAAAACCTATTTTTCTTTTTTTCTTTTTAATAATCTTTTTAAGTTCTTCTAATCTTTAGATTATTATGAAAATCTTATGGATTAGTGATAGCCCCAACATGCCCACAGGTTATGGTATAGTAACAAAGAATGTTCTTGGATATTTAAATAAAGAATTTAAGGTTTCTTGTTTTGGCTTACAAAATCAAGGTCAACCTATAGAATTTGAAGGTTACATGGTTTACGGTATAAATAATCACATTTATGGAAAAGACATCTTACAATCGTATATCAATGAATTAAATCCTGATTTTATAGTTTTATTATATGATCTTTTTGTTTTTGATTATCTTAAAAATATAAATTTCAAAAATTCTAAATTAATCCTTTACTTTCCCATAGATGGTCATCCAATACCAACAAAGACTGTAGAAATTTTAAAAATCGCAGATAAAAGGATAGCAATGAGCTTCTATGGTCAGAAAATGGCTAAAGAAGAATTAAGTCTGGATTCAGAAGTGATATATCATGGTGTTGATACCAAATTATTCAGACCATTGGATAAAATAGAAATTAAACGAAAATATGCTCTTGAAGATAAGTTTATAGTGGGGTGCGTAGCTAAAAATACCCATAGAAAGATGATTCCTCATCTGCTAAAAGCGTTTAAGATATTTTCAAAAGATAAAGAAGATGTCATTTTGTATCTTCATACTCCCCTAAAGGGAAGTTTCGACTTAATAGAGCTATCAAAAAGATTAAAGATAAATGTAAAATTTAGCAATATCCAATCTCCAATGTCTTTTAATGATGAAAGGATGAATGAGCTATATAATTTATTTGATATTCATGCTTTAACCACAACTGGAGAGGGGTTTGGATTGCCAATCTTAGAAAGCATGGCATGCGGAATCCCGAATGTTCTACCTGATTACACAACTTCTAGAGAATTAATTGAAGAAAGAGGAGAATTAGTCCCATTAAAAACAACATTTACGGGATCTCTTAATGTAGAGCGTGGTTTAGTTGACATTGAAGAATTTGCAAAAGAATTACAATTCCTTTATGATAATCCAGATGTAAGAAAAAAATATAGTATAAAAAGTTTAGAATTTGCTAAACAATATAATTGGGAGAACATTTGTGAAAAATGGAAAAAAGTCCTAAAATCTTAGTAGGTTGTCCTACTTCAAACTATCATGAATACGCTCTTCAGCAATACGCAGACTCTATAAAGAAATTAACATATAAGAACAAAGACGTTTTATTAGTAGACAACTCAATAGACAATGTTTATTTTGAAAAAATTAAATCTTTCGGCATTAATGTAATAAAAGGCCCTTGGTTTGAATCTGCCAGAGACAGAATAATTGCATCAAGAAATATTTTAAGGCAGAAAGTTTTAGATGAAAATTACGATTATTTTTTGTCTTTAGAGCAGGATGTCTTGCCTCCTGAGAATATAATTGAAAGATTATTAAGTGCCAAAAAGAAAGTGATTTCAGGAATTTATTTCAATCACATGACAAAAAACAATGAAACCAGAGCTCTCCCGGTTATTTGGACAAAAGTAGAAGATCAATATAGATACGTTCTAAAGTCTAATGAATTGAATAAAGGGATAAAGAAAGTAGAAATCACTGGACTTGGTTGCATACTTATCCACAATTCAGTCTTAAAAAAGATAAGATTTAGATATGAGAAGCAATATCCTGCATTTGATGATATATATTTTGGCCTAGATTGCAAAGATAATAAAATAAATCTCTATGCAGATACAAATTTAATTTGTAAACATTTAATAAAAAATCGTCCATGGGATTGGAGTAAAATTAAAAACTAAAAATAAGTTCCATCTTTTCTTTTATATTTTACTCCTAGGATAAATAGGATTATTATTAATACAACTAACCCTCCCATAAGGTAATATTTCACTTTATCTTTTGACTTGTTTGATTCTGTATTTTCTATCTCCCAAAATGGAGTTAGTTTTACATTCTTATCCCAAGCCTCTAATCTCTTAAAAACAACGTTTGCTTTTTTATTCTTCGGATCAAAGCTACCGTATCCTATCTCAAGTTCTTTTTTGCCATCTTTGTCAAAATCTATCCTTACATTGTACTTATCAGTAAGGGATACATAATTTGGTGTATGCAAATCTCCTTCTAAAAATAAGAATACATCAAGCTCAATAACGTTATTTTTAATCTCATCTAATATAATTGTATGGTTATATCCCCCATATTCAAACAATATTCTATCTCCTTTATCCATAACTAATGGAAAACTATCTTTAGTATTAAAATCTAATTCAAAAGTTTTACCAGCATTTACTATAGGTAAGAGTACTATGGCTAAAATAAGAAAGCAATATATCTTTTTCATATAGGAGGCTAATTTAAAGTAATCATTTATAAAGATTCTTAAAATCTAAGATATATAATAAAAAAGAAAGAGAATTTATTATTTTCTCTTTTTTATTCCATAGCCAATAGCTAATGCAACAACTACAATTATTGCTATCCACAACCATGCCAAGTTGCTACTTCCCTCAGTGCTTGAAGGTATTGTCTCTTCTGGAGTAACTCCCCTAGTAGCTTCTTCTTGGGCTTTAATCTTTTCTGCACCAGCTTGAATCTTAGTTAGACTAATATCTGCAACTCCATTTAATACAGCATTTAGCATAACGCTCATATCGTCAGTTCCATCAGCATTTATATCTACGTTTTTAGCCTCTCCAATTCCTAAAACAACAGTTATAGGTGTTGAAGCAATTACTAATGTAACTCCATTATCTCTTACTTCATTAAATGTTACGGTGTGTTTTGTAGCTCCATCAAAGCTGAAACTCTTTACTCTTCCCTGGCTTGCTTTAAAGCTAGCTTGTGTAGTTTGACTGAAATCAGCATCAAAACTCACAGTTGCTTCTCCTCCACCAGCACCGCCACCAGATCCTCCTCCCGAACTAATTGAAGAAACACTAACAGTAAAGTCATTTGAACTTGTAGTATCTACACTATTAGCATTACCAACATCATCTGTAACTTCACATCTAACAGTATATGTACCTCCAATAGTTATATCACTTCCACTAAATTTTTGAGCATCAGTGCCTGAACTTTTTGTTTCTTCAGCAATTAATGTATAACCACTTGCACCGGGTTTCTTCAAATACCAGCCATATTTAGCAGTTCCACTTCCACCTTCATTTGCTGAACAAGTGTATTCTATACTATCTGATGTTGATATACTTCTTACATTGGGGGTATTAATGGACGGTACAGGGGCTGTAGAGTCTACAGTTACATAATATGGTCCTCCCACAATTGAAAAATTAGATAATCCAGCATCAATTGCATCTAAAGTAGCATTTGCAACAACCACAAAAGCCATTATTTGGGTATCGTTGTTCGCATGTATCTCAGCACTTACTTCCCATCCTTCAATTGTTGCTGAATCTGTAGTATGTGCATCTTGATTCCTAACTGTATAATCTGAAGTTACTTCAGTAAATTCTTCATTTGAGTTAGGGACCTTTCCATTAACAAATGGAGCACCTAATGATAAATCTGTAGGATTATTACCAAAATCTTCTGTTTCATTAAAGAAGATTGATACATTTGTTAATCCCTTTCCACTAATGTCAGCAGTTACAGTCCAATTACCCGCAGCTAAGAAACTGCCATTGACTAAAGCTCCGTTGGATACTGTATTAACTCCATCAGTAATATTGAAGTTTTCAATTACAGGCATTGTTGAATTAGTTTCAACTTTAAAGGATTTTCTTTCTTCCCCTCCCTCTGCACCATCACCTTGAGCTCTTCCTTGATCATAACTATCATTCAAAAGGAATTGGAAATTAGTAATATTTCCATTAATTAAGATTGATTGCGGGATTGTCCATTTAACCAGAGCACTCAGGGTATTTGCATCATTTGCTTTCGCTGTCTTCCATGAATCAACAATTACTCCATTAACTATGGTCCCACTTTCATTAACAACAGCTTGTGATCCAATATTGCTTCCAGGTATAGAAGTATAATTACTTTCCTGATTATTATCTGTTCCATTATATACAAGTTGCAATGTTGCTGAGCTATCTGCATTTAAATCTTGTACAGAAGCAAATACAATCAAATCAGCATTACTTGTTAATCTCCAAGTATCATTGATAACTAATGTACTGCTCGCTTCAAATCCCGTTCCATTAATTAAAGTTATATTTCCATCAGTAATATTTATATCAGTTATTCTTGGAGACAATCCATCTACATTTGTATTTAATATAGTACTGTTTGGTGATGTAGCTAATCCGGCATCTCCAGCATAAACCGTTATATTCCAATCTGCAATGTCTTCAGTTGAAGAGTCTGCAGTTACATTAAATCTTATTATTATTGTAGCATTATTAGGACCTAAAGCCGAAGCTGCACTATTATTAGTACATCCAATTAATATTAAGCTTTGATTGATACAACTCCAATCTCCGACTGCATCATTCATTACGGTATTATTTAGGGTTGCATTCAATTCTGAATCACCAAAGATTATTTGCGAATCCACAATATCTACAAAATAATTAAATGTGAAATTTCCAACCCAAGATATATTAACAGAAGTTATGTTATCAGTACCACTAGTTAATCCATAATAAACAGTAACATTAACAGTTTCTTGTAAATTACCCTTTGTGAAACTCTCATTACTAAAACCATCCCCAACCAGAGAAATACTTGCATTACCTAATACATCAGTAGTTAAATCTGAACTGACTTCAGCACCTATGACATATTGTGTCAAACCTATTAAACCAAAAACAAGAAACAACCCAAATATTATTGAACCACCAATTTTTTTATCCATTAATTAAACACCCCTTTAATTTATTTTTTGATAGCAATCTTATCAACCTCTTTGAACAAGTAAAATAAAAACATCTCCAATATATAAACCTTTCGGCATTTTTTTATATTATCGAAGGGGATTTAGATTTTCTTAGCCTTTATTCCAATTGAATAAGATAATCTCCCATAAGAGATAAAAAAATCAATATCAATTAATTTATTTGAATAAGGCCTGATTATATTATCAATTTTTTCTCCAAAAATATTCCTTATCAATAATCTTAAATTTAAAACAAACGGGATTAAAAATAAAGAAGATCTATAAATATTCAATATTTCAAATTTATTTAAAAATAAATTTTCCAAATCTTTCAAAGAATAATGTTTATGTTTATTCTCATAACCTGGTTTTTTTGTTTCAATCATAAATAACTTTCGGTAATACCAGCTATAGTTGTCAACATCCATAAAGCTAAATAAACCTTTATGAGGAACTGTTAATATCAAAATTCCTTCGGATTTTAATACCCTATATATTTCATTTAAACTTTTAGCTTCATTATTAACATGTTCTAGTACATCACCAAGGATGACAACGTCGAATATTTTATCTTTAAAAGGAATATTTTCAGCAGACCCAATTCTAAAATCAATTTTTGGGTAATCTAATTTAGCTTTCTTTATTAGGTCTTCATTAGGGTCAATTCCGAAAATTTTTTTACATCTTTCAGAATAATAAGAAATATACTCGCCAGAAGCACAACCCACTTCCAAGACATTATCTATATCATTAGGCATCCAATTGAATATTAATTTTCCTCTTCCAATTAAAGTATTTTTTCTCATCAACTAATTAGAGCATATATAAAATCTAGACTATATAAAAAACATATAATTAAAATTAAAAGATATTTTATGTAATCATATTTCTTTACTATTTTTGTTAATCCAATTGAAAAAAATATTGCAATACCTGGCACAATTGGAAGCAAATACCTCCCATGGATTATATCTCCAAAGCATATAAAGTCTTTAAAAAGAAGTTGAAGATTGCAAACAGTATGAAAAGACAATATTAATGTGATTAATGATGTTAAAAATACCAGGTTAATTACATTGGGATTTGAAAATTTGTTCTTTTTCTCTTTTAAAATCCAGACAGATAGCCCGTAGATGCTTATTAAAATTATTAAAATGCTTATAATAAAAATCAAAGGAGCAATTAAAGAATATCCTCCATAAATTCCACTAAAAAAAGTTTTTAATACTCTAATTAAAGTAAAAAAACTTCTTTCATGTAATTGTGCAACAATTCCGCCCCAAATTGCATCATTATATAATATATAATTCCTAATTAATGTAACAGACCCAATAATCCCCCCCAATATTATGGATGTAAAAAGAAACTTAATCTTATTATCTTTTTTGAAAAAATAATTAAAGAAAGTATAAATTATAACAGCTAAAATCAATGGGAGAATCATAGAACTTGACAATAATCCAAATCCTAAAGACATTCCAAATAACAAGGAATTTTTCAAATTTCTTTTTTCTAATAAATTAGAGTATAGATAAAAGCTTAGAGTTAAAAAAACTAAGAAAAGAGCATGTGTGTGGATTGCCAAACTTAAGAATAAATTAAGAGGAAAGAAGATAAAAAGAAGTGTAGAAATAATGGCAATTTGTTTTTTATTTCCAATCATACCAGAGTTTCTTTTAATTAATAAAAAGAATAATATATTTGCTATTAAAGTTAAAATGATGGAGAAGATATGCAACGTTAAAACTGGACTAATTTCTAGATTTGTAGATAATCTCCATATTCCCGCGCTAAGATAGTAATACAGAGGACCATGAATTACGTTTTTTAGATCTTCAGCTTTACCATTAAGAGAAGAGCCGTCATATCCCCCATCTTCATAGCCACGAACTTGATAAGGAAGCTCCCAATTATAAGCCACATATTTAATAGTATTTGTATGCCAATAAAAATCCGGCATTAAATATTCTTTTTCAAGTAAACAAGATGCAATGGAATCATTTGAACAAGAAGCCATTAATAATAAAGCTATAATAGAAACAATAAATCCAAAAATCAATCCGATTATAACTAACTTATCCACTTTCATATTTATCCTTTCTAAGAAAAAGTTAATAAATCTAGTTATTCATTAATTTGACATAATACCGAATATGGTTGGCTAGTTCTTCATTTAGGTATTTTGAATTATGATGTCCGTCAACAGTAAACACTTCTTTTCCATCATTTTTCACCTTTGTGACAACTAACGGGATATCAACAATGCATTTTAGATTATTATCGTTACAAAACTTTTCTGCATCTTTAGAGTAATTAGAAAAATCATGTTCAAGGAATATATAAACAAGATTTTGTCCATTAACTATTACATTTTTATTGAAATCAACTAATTTCTTTTTATTCTCATTTGAAAAAACAGTTGTATTCAGTTTTGCAGAAGAATCTGATTTGAAACTTGCTTTCCATGCAGAAAATCTAGCCCAAATGTAACTTGTAAAAGCAGATTTCCTTTTCACTTCCCAAAAAGCTTCCTTTTTCCAATCACTTTTATAAGAGCTCAAAGGAACGTAAAAATTGCCTTCTGTTAAAACAATAATAATTGTATCTTCAGATTTGAATAAGTTATTGTGAAAATCATAGCTTGAAATCATATGATCTATCCCAAATCCACCCATACCAAAATTAAGGACATTATCATTAGTCAAATTTCCAAAATAATATGGAAATGTTTGATCATCTTTTAATCTCCAGCCAAATGTATAAGAATCTCCCAAAAAAACAGTACTCTTTTTATTTTTAATTTCATTAATGTCAACATCTTCTCCTCTCGCTCCTATATTATTTATTTTAGCAGGATAAATTGTATCATGACCATACCATCCAAATTGATTTGGTTCAAAATGATGCATTCCATTAGACTCAACATCAACGATTAATCTATCTCCGAGAGTATTCTTAGTTATAACTTCCCCTAAAATAAAAAATACTGACATTATTATTAGAAATAATAAAAAACTTGATAAGATCTTTTTTAGTTTATACTTTAACTTTATCAACATGTTAGAAAATGTCTGCATAATTAAAGGGATTATCAGATCCTCCAAAAAATATTATCCATAAGAGCAGTAATATAAAAATTAGAGAAATTAACAAAACAAATTTATTTTTTTTAATGAATTCTATCATATCATCAATACAATTAGAACATTATTTAAACTTTATTAAAATTGGAAATATATAAATTCTGAAGTTTTAGATGGGGCGAATAATAACAATAAAAGTACAATAATAACAACATAAACAAACCAGTATCTTAAATCTAAAGACTTTATCCTTTCTATAACATCTTTATTTTTATAAGATATATAATGAACATATAAAAATATTAAAATAAATATAAGTGAGAGTTTATTTGCTTCTAAAATACTTAATCCATTTAATGAAAAGTCAATAAGTATAAATTTCTTTATTGAGTACCATAAGTCAGAAACATCTCTAATTCTAAAAATCAACCATCCCAAGAAAACAAAATACTGGGTTATTATTAATGCTCCAATTCCTTTGAAAATGAAAATTCCACTTATACTCTTTATTCTTGAAAAGAATTTATGTAAAGTTAATAGTATCCCCTGATAAGCTCCCCATATAACAAAGTTCCAAGAAGCGCCATGCCACAATCCTCCCAATACCATCGTTGTCATTAAATTAAAATCAGTCCTATTTTTTCCTTTTCTATTCCCTCCGAGTGGTATGTATAAATAATCCTTAAGCCATGTAGATAATGAAATGTGCCATCTTTTCCAAAATTCAGCGGGATTTTTTGAGAAATAAGGCTTGTTAAAGTTCAAAGGCAATGTAAACCCAAACGTTTTAGCAACTCCTATTGCAATATCACTATATCCTGAAAAATCACAATAAATCTGTATACCAAATCCAATCGCTCCTAATATAATTAAAAAAGAATTAAGTTCAGTAGGGCTTTCAAATATTACATTGACTAAAGGAGCAATATTGTCGGCAAAAACAACTTTTTTTACAATTCCCCATCCAACAAGAGTTAATCCAAATTTAAGGTTCGTATATGAGAAAAGGATATTCTTTCCAAGCTGTGGTAGAAAGTCAGCTGCTCTTAAAATAGGACCTGCAACAAGCTGCGGGAAAAAAGCAACATACAGCATATATCTTAAAAATGAATCAACAGGCTTTAATTTTCCAAAATAAACATCTAGTGTGTAGCTCATTGTTTGAAAAGTATAGAAAGAAATTCCTATTGGCAGGATAATATTTAAAATTGGAAGTTGGGAATTGAATCCAAATAAGATTAATAAGTCATTAACAGAGTCAATCGCAAAATTAGTGTATTTAAAAAAGGCCAATATCCCTAAATTGCTAATCAAACTTAATATTAAAAAATATTTTTTTATTCTTTTATTATTAGCTTCATAGATTTTCTTTCCCACATAAAAATCTAATGATGAAGTGAATAGTAATAAGGACAATAAAAATAAGCCAGTAGAAAAATAATAGAAATAATAGCTTGCTAATAATAAAATTGTATATTGATAGTCTCTCTTTCTTATTAACCAAATAAGAATCAGCACTACACAAAGAAATATAATAAAGGGGGTACTATTAAATAGCACCTTACACCACATCCTTAGCTAATTTTTTAGAGAAATCTTCCCTTCCAAATCTGTTTAAATGTAAACCATCATAAAAATAATTTTCACCATAGCTTTCAGTATAATCAAGAACTTTAACATCATATTTCTCAGAGTTTTTTAATATAAAATCATTATAATTCTTCAAATACTCTTCTGGGATTTTTTCAAATAATAATGGATTAACTGGAATTTTAACAATAAAAACTTTAATGTTGTTTTCTTTTAATTGTTCTATAATTAATTCGAAAGCAATTTTTTCATTATTTTTTGTTGATAGAACTTCGAACTCTTCAAAACTATTTTTGGATTTAATTTCTTCAGCAAATTTAATATCGAGGTCTTCTTCAACCTGTTTTAATATGTTTTCAGATTTGAAATCAATATTGTAATCACCATAATAAAGAGAGTTTCCAGTTATTAGTTCTATTTTTTTAAACAAAGCATTAGCAAAAAATTTTCTTTTATACAGCAAAAGTTGCAGTTTATTAAGATTTATTGGATATTCATCGTAAAATCCTAGACTATTGTTAATCTCTGTCTTATCAGATATCAATGCGTAATGATCATCAGGAGATAGCCATTTTCCACTTAAGCTCATTGGTCCTACGCCTAATACGACGGTTTCAGGATTAGCTTTAATTATATGATCTATTTCAACATATCTCCTTAGAGAGGTAGATGCGGGATTTCCAAGATTAAGATTATTATAACCATTAATTCCATCCATCAAACCAGCATCTATATCTTCTTTAAATGAACTAGGACCAATGTAAAAAATATCTTTTTCAATATCTTCATAATTGTCATAGAAATCGAATAAGGCAATACTTCTACCAATATCTGTATAGTCTTCAATATAACTATCAACTAAAGAATTAATAATTAGGAAATATAAAAGAAAAGCAATAATTACAGCAAGGGTTATTACTCCTCCCAACTTAAGTTTTTTCATAATACAAAATCTAAAGAGAAGGTTTAAAATAATTTCGTCTCGTAAGTAGTAACGAATTAAATACAATAATCCTTATAAATAAAATTTATACATAATTTCTTATGATTCAGATTAGGTTTGCAAAAAAAGAAAATTTAGACGAAGTATTGGAGTTAGAAAATAAAATCTGGCCTCTAGGAACAAGGGCTCCAAGAGAAAAATTTGAAAGCAGGTTAAAAATATTCCCTAAAGGGTTTATTTTAGTATATAAAGATGGATCATTAATTGGTGCATCAACATCTCAAATAATTAATTATGATGGTTCCACTATAACTTCTTGGGAGGAGATAACAGATAATGGATGGATCAGAAATCATAATCCTAATGGAAATGCTTTATATGTTGTTTCCATAGGCTCAATCTCAAGAAGGGGGGGAGGTTCAGCTTTAGTGCAGGCCCAAAAAAATCTAGCTAAGGAATTGAATTTAAGTTTCTTAGTACTTGGATCAAGAATTCCAGGTTATGATTCTTACTGCAGGGAGCATGGGGAAATTAATATAGGAGAGTATGTTAAATTATTAAGAGATGATGGTGAGCCTTTAGATCCAGAACTAAGATTCTACACAAGAAATGGTTTATCCTTACAAGAAATAAGGTCTAATTACATGGAAGATGATAAAGAGAGTAGAAATTACGGTGCTATAATGCTATGGACCCCCTGATTGGTTTTCATAACCTTTTAATACGTTTCTATTAAGAAAATGTATATGGAAAAGATTCTAAAAAAACTTATTTTCTGGTATCTTATCTTTGTAATAATAAAATCAATATTATCTTATTTTGTGCCTTCTCCAAGTGCTTTCAGCGATGAATATATCTATGCTAAAATGTCCAGAGAGTTTTTCATTAATCTTGATTTTATAGATTATAAGAGATACCCTCCATTGTATCCAATTTTGCTTTCAATATCTTATTTGTTTAATGATATGAATCTTGTCTATATGACTATGAAATTTATTAATGCAGTATTATCCTCTTTAATTATATTCCCAGCATGGCTTATTTCAAAAGAATTCATGAACAAGAAGAATGCTCTAGAAATGGCAATCTTGGTATCTTTAATTCCTCCAATCTTTGCGTTTTCCCCTATTTTAATGTCAGAAAACTTCTTTTTTACAATATTTTTGTTTAGCTCATATTTTTTATACAAATCTTTTACTTCTCAAAAATACAAATGGGACATTCTGGCAGGAATATCTATAAGTCTAACTATTTTAACAAGAACAATGGGAATTATTTTAATCCCATCATTGTTATTATTCTGGATTATTGATATATTTAGAAAAGACCATCTTAAACAATTAAAGAAAAAATTAATCTTATTTTCATTTTTAATAATTATATTCTTACCCTTAATTATAAAAAACATATCCTCTTATGGATTTACTTTCTCTTCAATTTTAGGAAGATATTCTACAGAGGCAACATCCTCATTATCTACAACCTACCCATTTGAAAGAATAATCCCAAGATTCTTTATTTATTTAGGATATATAATTATTTCATCATTAGCAATTTTTTCTATTGCTTTCTTGTCTATTTTTAAATCCATAAAAAATAATCGCAATTTATTTGTTCTTATGATATTATCAATGTCAATGATATTATTCTCACTCTTAGCTGTAATAAACCATGGAATTTTTGCACAAAGTTTTACTTTTCCTTGGCTTGGGGGGAGAGTTTTAGAGAGGTATGTTGCAACAATTTTTCCATTAATATTTATCTTAGGAGGAATAGGGTTAATTAAAAAACAAGAGATTTCCCCAAAAATTATTTTTATTATCTCACTAATCTTAATCTTCTCCTTAAATCTCCTTGCAATTGCTTTATTCCCAGTAAATAATATGTCATTAACTTATATTGGTGTTATCAATGCAATTCTGGAAAATTTAATTCCAGCTTCCTTAACTTTAATTATTTTTGGGTTTATTTTCTCTTTATTGCCATTTATAGCGAACAAAATCTATCAAAAAATGAATTTTGAAAAAATTCTAACTCTAACAATCCTATTTTTTGTAATCTTAGGAGGCTTAAATTATCTGGTTATCAGTTTTAATTCCTACACATATTGGTATCAAGGAGATCAAATGCAATTAGGGATTTGGTTTAATGATTATGATAATGGAGAATCAATTGTTTTATTTGACATTAGAGACACCGGAGAAAAGATTTGGAAAGAAAACCAGAATGTATTATGCGATCCAAATGCATGCATAATGGGGTTTTGGATGAACGATAACATTTTAATAGGTAATCCTGATGAAATTAAAGCAGATTATGTTATATCAAAACATAAGTTAGATTTTCCCATAGTAAAAGAACAGGGGGGGATTTACATATATGAAAGTAATAATAACGATCCCGGCATATAATGAAGAAAATGATATTGGGAAAGTATTGGATGAAATAAGAGAAATTATGGATAAAACCAATTATTCTTATAAAATTCAGGTCATTGATGATGGAAGCAAAGATAAAACTGTGGACATTGCAAAAAAACATGGCGCAGTTGCCCATTCCAATAACAGAAATTTAGGATTAGCTCAAACTTTTCAGAAAGAGATTTTCTATTGTTTGAAGTCAAATGCAGAAATTATTATTCATACAGATGCAGATGGTCAATATAATCCAAAGCACATCCCTGAGTTAATTAAAAAGATAGAGGAAGGATATGATCTCGTTTTGGGAAGCAGATTTAGAGGAAAAATTATTGAAATGCCGTTCATGAAGAAGCTTGGGAATAAAGCTTTTAGCAAAGTTATCAGCTCGCTTACGGGTGTCAAGATAACAGATTCAACTACAGGATTCAGAGCATTCACCAGAGAAGTAGCATTGGAAATTAAATTCATAAATACATTTACTTATACTCAAGAGCAGATTATAAGGGCAGCAAAACAAAGATTTAGGATAATTGAAATTCCAATAGAAACTAGAAAGACAAGAGAAAGCAAATTATTTAAGAATCCTTTTGAGTATGCTGTCAAAGCATGGATAAATATCTTTAGAATTTATAGGGATTTTGATCCTTTGAAATTTTTTGGTTTTTTTGGCATATCTCTCTTTTCCATAGGATTTATAATCGGATTGAGATTTATTTACCTTCATTTTACAACTGGAATCCAGGGCCATTTAGGTTTGTTAATACTAATGATATTATTAATCCTGATGGGAATTCAAATAATCTTGTTTGGATTCTTTGCAGATATGAATAAAAAATGAAAAAATTAGACCTCATTATCAGGGTTGGATTAAGTATTTTAATTCTATTTATTCTATTCAAAAAAATAGGATTTAGTAATGTGGTTTCCAATATAAGTTCAGTAAATTTGTCCATTTTAATTTTAATTTTATTTATCTTTCTGATTAGTTTAATAATTGGAGCAGTTAATCTGAAGATATTATTATCCCCTCTATCAAAAAATATTAGTTTCTATAAAATATTTTATTATAGTGTATTGAGCTGGGCCGTAGGGTTGTTTGTTCCGGGAAAGATAGGAGAGTTTTCATTTGTTCCATTATTAAAAAAAGAAGGAGTAAGAGTTGGCCACGGTTCAGCAATCTTTATTTTGGACAAGCTAATTACTTTGGTAGTACTGTCTATATTTTCTTTAATAGGAATTTATCTCTTCTTTGATATTGCTACTTTTATTAGATTAACAATTATTACCTCAATCATAATAATTGCCTTCATATTTTTCATATTTTTGAAAGTTGGAAGAAATTTTATAAAAAAATATTTTTTAAGGGGGTTCTCTGAAAAGTTTAGAGGATTTTTTAAATTAATATCAATTTATATAAAGAAAGAGAAATCCTTGTTACTATTAAATATAATTTTCACATTTTTTAAATGGTTTATCACTTCATTAATCTCTTATTTTTTGTTTATGGGATATGGCCAGGATATATCCATTGTATATATATTTTTATTGAATTCGGTCCTAGTAATGGTCTCTCTGATTCCCGTGTCTTTATCAGGATTGGGAGTTAGAGAATCCATGGCGGTATTTCTATATTCTAAATTAAGTGTAGAGCCTTCGATAACATTTAGTGTATTTTTAATACAATTAATAATAATGTATCCTCTAGCAACAATAATGGTTTTATGGGGATTAAAAGAAATCAAATTTAAACTAACCTCATATTAATTTCCATGGCCCTCCCAACTTCAGCAATACTTTTAGTTTCAATAAATTTTTTGAGATAATTAGGAATATGTCCTGGATTTTTTAAGTTGTTTATAACAATATCTTTCATAAAAACAGGATTTGTAGCATAATTTATTAATGTAGATTTAGAAAACTCATCATATAGTTCTCTTCTTAATCTTAACAGTTCCTTTGTTGAAAAATTACACTCCATTGTAATATGCTCTCCAGCCTCCCTTCCATAAAATATTTTTCCTTTTTTTAACCATCCATTTTTTTCAGCCATTTCATACATTTCTGTACCGGGTAAAGGTGTTGAAATAAAGAATTCTGGATAATCGGCTTTAATTCTTCTAGCTAATTGTTTTGTTTTTTCAATGTCTTCATAGGTTTCATAAGGGTGCCCAATAATAAAATTGGCCATCGACCTTATTCCAGCTTCACGACACAAATCAAAAGCTTCTATTGTTTGTTCAATCACTACCCCCTTTTTAATTGTATTCAAAACTTTTTGACTTCCAGATTCAACCCCAAATTCCACTTGGATACAACCTGCTTTTCTCATCTTTTTTAATGTTTCCAAGTTAATAGCAGATGCATTAACTCTAGATTGGCAATCCCATTTTATATCCAATTTTCTTTCAATTATCTTGTCACAGAACTCGTTTACCCATTTGATATCATGAGTAAATACATCTTCGGTAGCTTTTATTGCTTCAATTTTATATTTACTTATTAATTCCTCTATTTCATCCAATACATTATCCGGACTCCTTAATCTAACACTATTTCCTAATGTTTTAGGGGAAGCACAAAAAATACACTTAAATGGACAACCTCTTGCTCCCATCAAAGAAGTGGTTCTCATCCAACAACCCCTTATCATACTATTCTTTTTCGAGTACCATTCCATATCTAAAAGATGTCTTGCAGGGAAAGGCAAAGAGTCTAGATCTTGTATCAATTCTCTTGGTGGATTTTTTATAACTTTATTTCCTTCCTTATATATGGCCCCCTTGATATCTCTAAATCCTATTTCTTCTTCGAATGATTTAATTAACTCTAAGAAAGTTATCTCTCCCTCTCCTTGAACAGCTACATCCATATATTGATTTTTAATAATACGTTCTCCATCTGAACTAATTAAAGGTCCACCTATAACGGTAAGTATGTTTGGATTGAACTCCTTTGTTAATTTTGCTTGTTCAAAAGAAGGATCCTCTTGGGGAGCAGTACAGGTAAAAGCCACCACATCCGGCTTAAATTCTTCAAGAGAGTCATTAATTTCTTTAGAAAAACCTTTTCTAGTAGGGATGGGATCATGAATTTTAACACTATATCCCTCTTTTTCAAGAACAGCAGCTATATAACATAGACCGATTGGGGGAGTTGCTCTTGTATCAACTCTCGGATTGACTAATAATATTTTTTTTATTTAAATCACCACCTACATATAATTAAATGTAACTATTCACCTAATTAATTTATTTAAATCTATCGTATTACCTTCATTATCTATATAAATTTTATGCCAAAGCTCTAGATTTAATAAAGTCCATAATTGAATGGAATATTCATTTTTTCTGTTTAAATGGTTATTAATTATTTTTCTAATTTCAGGAATGTTAAAATATTCCCTATTTTCTATATCTTTACTTGTTAGTAAATTTGAAGTTATATCTTTTAATTCATTATCGAACCACATATTTAGTGGAACAGAAAATCCACCCTTTTTTCTATATATTATTTTTTTGGGAATATAACTCTCTGCAAATTTTTTAAGGATAAATTTTGTTTTTATTCCATTTAATCTCAGATTAGTTGGGGTTTTTGAAATCAATTCAAATAATCTATGATCTAGAAAAGGACAGCGTACTTCTAAAGAATGTGCCATACTCATCCTGTCAGTCTTTACCAAAATATCATCTGGGAGATATGTTTTTATATCTAAATACTGAGCTTTATCTAATGAGTTGTTAGATTTTAAGTTTTTAAGATATGAGTTAAAAATTAATTTACAAGATTTAGTTTCTTTAAGTTTTTTTTTGTATAATTCTCCTTTAAGTTTATCATCAAAGTGAGACATATAATATAGATGTTTTTCATCTGATTTTAAGTTAGCACCTTTAAGTGTCTTAGAGATATATTTACTTAAATCATATTTCTTCCTAGAAATAGGAATCTTACTATTTATATTGATTAATAATTTTCTTACAGGTGGAGGTATAAATTTTACTTTATTTTCCATATATGATCCTAAATATCTTCTATATCCAGCAAATAATTCGTCCGCACCATCTCCAGACAAAGCTACTTTTACATGTTTTCTAGTTAATTTGGATAAGTAATAAAATGGTAATGCGGAAGGATCTGCAAAAGGTTGATCGAAATGATAAATCATCTTTGGAAGAATTTTAATTGAACTGGATTCCACTATAAACTCTTTATGATCCGTACCTAAATAGTCAGCAATTTCCCTTGCATAACAAGTTTCATTAAACTCCCTTTCTCCAAATCCTATTGAAAAAGTCTTTACCTTTTTTACATTCTGAGTTATTAATGCAGTGATTAAACTAGAGTCTAATCCTCCAGATAAAAATACCCCCAATGGAACATCACTAATCGCTATTTTTTCAATAGAGTCATTTAATAGGGATTCTATCTGTCCTAAATAATATCTCTTGTTTTTGTTATTCTCTTCAAATTCCAAATCCCAATACTTTGTTATATCCGTTTTGTTGTTTTTATACGTTAGAATATGCCCTGGAAGTAATTGGTATATTTCTCTATAGATTGTCTCTTGAGAAGGAATATAAGAAAACGTTAAAAAATAATTTACTGCATTTAGATTGATTTCTCGCTTTAGATATGAGCATTTTAATAAGGCTTTTATTTCTGACGCAAAGATTATCTTATTTTCTATTTTAGCATAAAACAATGGTTTTTGTCCTAGCCTATCTCTCGCTAAAAAAAGGCTTTTTTTATTAGAGTCCCATAATCCAAAAGCAAACATTCCGTTGAATTTTTTTACACAATCCAATCCCCACTCTTCATATCCATGAATGATGACTTCGGTATCCGAGCTACTCTTGAATTTATGTCCCTTCTTTTCCAATTCAGTTCTCAACTCTTGAAAATTATATATTTCTCCATTATAAATAGTCCAAATAGAACCATCTTCATTTGACATTGGCTGATTAGCTCTTTCACTTAAATCAATAATACTCAATCTTCTATGTCCTAAAGAAATATCTTTATCTGAATAATATCCCTTACTATCTGGACCTCTATGCTCTAAGGAGTCACAAGCTTCTTTTAAAAGAGTCTTGTCTTCCCAGCTAAAACCAATTATTCCGCACATTTTATTTTAATACCTTATTGTATATTTTAATATAATCTCTGGCGCATTTATCCCAATCATATACTTTTGTAAGAACTAATCTCCTGGCGTCCTTAGACATTTTCATTCTCAATTTATCATCATCTAATAATATTCTAATCTTCTCATAAATAGAATTAGGATCTCTTATGGGGATTAAGAATCCAGTTTTATGATCATCAATTAGTTCTGGAGTCCCATTGACATTTGTTGCTATAACCGGTAATCCAGAACTCAAAGCTTCTGCTACTACATTAGGTCTCCCTTCTGATAAACTAGGTAAAACAAATATATCTGCAGAGTTCATCCAATAACATATTTCTTGAGTATCTTTTGGACCTGCAAAATTAACATTATTTAAATTTTTAGCTTGTTCTTTTAATTCTTTCTCTAAAATCCCACTTCCAATAATTAAGAATAGAACATCCTTCCTCTCTTTTTCTAATCTGGAAGCGGCCTCTAATAAATAATTAACCCCCTTTCTTTCAATCAACCAACCAACAAAGAGGATTATCTTTTTATCAAATGATAACCCCATACGTTCCCTAATTTGTTTTTGATCTCTCGGTCTAAAATTGTTCAAATCCACACCGTTGGGGACTGCGGTTATTTTATCTTCCAAAATCCCAAATTTCTTTATGGTTTCTATATGGCTTTCGTTATTTGGAGTAATATAGTCTGAGTTTTTTAATATATATTTGAGAACATTTTTAAATATAAAATTTTTTAAGGCTAAATCAAACTCAGCTCCTCTCGTAGTAAGAATCATTGGTTTTTTAAATATTTTTTTAACAAATATTCCCGAAACTCCAGCTAAGGCCCATTGACAATGAATAATATCACAATTTTTTAGTTCTTTTAAACTTTTAAAAATAGAACACAATATAAAAAAAGGCATATTTATTTTAGCAATGAATGAAGCCTTTAATGCTGAGGGCATTCCTCCACCTTCTGTTAACTTCTGAAATTTCAAAGGAAAATATTGGAATCTAAAAACTTCAACCTTATCCATATGCTCATTTTTTTTACTAAAATTTCCATAATAAGGACAAACAACCTTTACCTGATTTCCATCTTTAGCAAGGGCTTCAGCTAAACTATGGATAAAAGGACTTTGTAAATGTCCTTTATATGCTGGATAAGAGGTTGTTATAATCCCAATTTTCATTTTTCACCAATCCCCCTCCAGCCTGTTGTTCTGGGAGTAACCTGTACATTGATTAAACCAGCTTCTTCAAACCAGTTTTTAACTTGCTCTTTTGAAAACCCATCTGTTAAAGGTACTGATAAACGATCAAACCAGTCAGCATAATTATATCTAAATGGGTAATATGCATAAGTGGTATATGGCATTTTTTTTGCAATTTTTTTCAAGAAAGAAATTCTGGAAAGGATCATTAATTTATAAGGTAACAAAATGAGAATAGATTGAGCAATAGCACATCCAAAACAAGAAATTTTTAAAATTCTGAATGGCATTTTGGTTGTAAATTTTCTCAATGGGTAAATTATATTATAAATTCCTTTTCTTTTACTATAAACCCAGATGTACAACTTAGTATTTCTTTTCATTTTTTCTACTAATTTGTTAAAAGCTTCCTGTTTTTTAGGTAGATGTTGAATTACCCCCACACTATAAATGAGATCAAATTTGCTCTTAAATGGAATATTATAGATGCTTGCTTGCACAACATGACAATTAGGAAATTGCTTTGTGTTTTTATAAGCAGATTCAACAGCTTCACTTAAATCCATAGCAAAAACTTCTGCTCCATATTTTGCAGAATAATAAGCGATTCTCCCATAACCACACCCAACATCTAAAACCCCCTTCCCTTTAAAAAAACTAGGTCTGAATGGTTTCATATAATCATCAAAATACATTTTCCATTCTTTTAACATTTCATCAAATGTTCTCCATTGATAACTATAACTTTTTAAGGTTCTTTTTGTATCTTTCAAGAAATCCGAATCTTGATTATCCTTTGTATTGGGGAAAATATTTTTATATTTCCTAAAAAATTCTTTGTGATATTTTCTTAATTCTCCTTGTAATGACATAGGGAGTAATCTTGGGACCCCCATTATTATTGGGTAAATTAACTTTCTATCTTTGGTCCTTAGCAATCCTTCATAGATCTCTTTAAATTTTTCTCCATTTACAAGCTCATCTTTTTCATGAAATACCTCTAACTCTAAATCCCGACCAGTTTCAGGACATTGTAAATACTTTAAGACACAATATTTCATACATTTATTATCTCAGTTAAATTTTTAAAGATTGTCTTCAAAAAGTTTATAACTTAGTGCTTTTCTTAAACTTTCCATGAATTCCACACAAGATTCTCTAAAAAAAATAACCAAGGGTGCAGGTATTATTTTTGTAGGGATGATTATTTCAAAATTATTAGGTTATGTGTACAGAATATTAATTGCGAGGGTTGGAACAGAAACTTATGGTTTATTTTCAATAGGGATAGCATTATTCAGCTTATTAACAACAATTTCTTTAGTTGGACTGAATAGGGGAGTTCTAAGATATATCTCTTTTTATAGAGCAAAAGAAGATTTAGGAAAAGTTAAAGAACTAATATCCTTTTCGCTTAAAATAACTTCTTTATTTAGTCTTATAGTTTCAATAATATTCTTCGTATTTTCTGACAAAATAGCCATTCTCTTTTTTCATAACTCAGACTTATCAATTATATTTAAAATATTAGCAGTATTTATCCCATTCTCTGTTTTCAGAGAGGTTATTTTCAGTATAATTGAATCATTCCAAAAAATAAAATATGAAATCTACTCTAAAAATATAGTTGAAAATGTAATAAAAATTTTATTAACATTAATATTTCTAACATTAGGTTTTAAACTTATAGGATTCACTGTAGCTTATGCAATAGGAATTTTAATAAGCACTTTAACAGCTCTTTTCTTCTTAAAGAAACTAATTTCTATAAAATTAAATTTAAATCCTTCAAAGATTTTAAAAAAAGAATTATTTTTTTACTCTTTCCCATTATCATTTAGTCTATTAATTTCTTCAATAATAAATTGGACAGATACTTTAATGTTAGGTTTTTTTAGAACTGCCTCAGAAATTGGGATTTACAATGCCGCCTTATCTACTGCTTTTCTTATGTATATCATTCCATCAATTTTGTTAGGACTCTTTATACCAATATTAACAGAAGTCTATGCTAAAGATGACAAAGACTCTTTTAATCAAATTCACAAAAGAGTTACGAAATGGATACTTTTTACAAATATCGCTTTATTGTCCTTATTTTATTTATTTTCAAAACCTATATTAAGAATATTATTTGGATTAGATTATGTTTCTGGTTCAACAGTTCTAATTATTTTATCTACGGGTTACTTTATTGGATATTCACTAAGCGCATCAACAAGAGTTTTGATGATAATAAACAAAACAAAACTAATTTTTATAAATACCTTAGCAATTACAATAATAAATATAATATTAAATCTTTACTTGATTCCAATTTATGGAATAAGTGGTGCAGCAATAGCAACAGCATCTGCATTTATGATAAGATCTATTTTGTTGTTAATTGAATCTATAATCATATTAAAAGTTGTACCTTTTAATATTAAACATTTGGGTATATTATTTTCAGCATTAATAAGTTTCTTGCTTATAAAAATATTACTGCCCACAGAAATTAGTTTGATAAATTTAGTCTTATTTTCACTATTGTTCTTAGTAGTTTATGTGATATCTCTAATATTAACAAGATCCCTTGAAAAAGAGGATTTATCCCTCTTAGGATTGATGGATGGTTTCAAAAAATCATAATTTGAAAGAAAATTATCTAAATCTTTCTATATTTGTTATTTGTTTTTATCTTTTTTATAATAAAATGATATTTAGATTTTTAATAAAGTGTAACCGTAACCAAAGAATATATAAATAGGTGTTTCTTTAACAATAAAAAAATAATTTTTGGATAGTTAAACCATGAAAAATAAAAAAAATTTCTTAAATAAAGAAGAAAATGTTATTTGTTTAGTAAATAATGTAGGAATGAAATTAGAAAGTTGGGCTCATTTTCCAACAGGCATGGCATTACTTTCCGCAGTATTAAAAAATGCTGGATATAAAGTAAGGGTTCTTGATTTGGATTTATACCCAAATCTGGAATCTGAAATATCAAATTATAAATTCATATTATTTACCTTAATAGCAGCACCCATCCTATCTTTTACACTCAAAAAAATAGAAGAGATTAAAAAACAAGAAGATAAGATTATAATTGTTGGTGGGCCATTAGTTATGGCTATGCCTAATGAAGTTTTAACAGAAACAAAAGTAGATTATCTTGTACATGGAGATGTAGAAATTTCTCTTCTTCAATTAATGGAACATTTAGAAGGTAAAAGAAAAAAATTGGAGGATGTAACAGGATTGGGGTATAGAACCGAAAGTGGGATTAAAATTAATCCACCTGGTATAATCAGAGATTTGGATTCTTTACCTATGCCAGATTTAGACTCTTTTGATACTGAAAAATATATTGTTCATACAAAACGTGACCAATTGGGGGGGAAAAGATCTATTAATTGGCTTTCTTCAAGAGGGTGTAATTTTGATTGTCAGTTTTGTGCTCATCTTAAAAATTGGAGGGCTCTTAGTCCTAAGAGGATGGTTGAGGATATGAAATTTTTGAAAGAAAATTATAATATTGATAGTGTATGGTTTTTTGATGATAATTTTATGACTTTTCCCAAAAGAGTTATTGAGTTTTGTGAATTAGTAAAACCTCTTAATATGACTTGGGGTTGTGAGGCAAGGGTTACTTCTATAACCGAAGAAATAATTATCAAAATGAAAGATGCAGGATGTAGAGCCATAAGGAGTGGTTTTGAAAGTGGCAGTGATAGGATATTGAAAGTAATGCATAAAGGTGCTACTGTGGAAGATGCTAAAAAAGCAGTAAAAGTTTTAACAGAATTAGATATGCCTGTTAAAGGAGGATTTATGTTTGGTTCTCCAACCGAGACCATGGAAGATGCTAAAATGTCTTTAAAATTAATTAAATGGATTTACAAAACAAACCCTAAAGCAGATGTTTGGACAGTTTATTTCTCTCCAAGACCAGATACTCCTTGGTATGATTTAGCGATTCAGAAAGGGATGAAAGAGATTAAGTTACATGAATGGGCAGATAAATATAAACATAAACAATTATACGAATTTAATATGAGTGAATTAAATGAAAAACAAGTAAAAAAAATATTTCAAAAAGTCAAAATTTATAAGTTTTTATCGTTAAGTAGACAAAAAAACTATCTGAATGTTCCTTCTTCCATAATAAGATATACAATTAAAAATATAGATTCTTTTATTAAATCTTTTTTTGTAAATAGAGAATTTAAACCAATTTTCAATAATTAAATAAAATACAAAAGCCAGTTTCGCTTCTAAATAATAAAGAAAAAGTTAATAAATCTTTAAAAAATTAAAATATTATGGAAAATAAGTTTAGTGTTGGAAAAACAGGAATTATTTTTATAGGCGGTAAAACAATCAAAGAGTATAAATTAAAGACGATTAAACCCATTTTTAGTGAAAAAGTAAGTGAGCTTATTCTAGAATATTATAGTACTTTGGTTTCTAGTAATATTCCCGTACCAGAGTTAATAGAGCATAAAGATCTAACCTTTGTATCAACACATTATGGTAAGAATATCATTGAACTTGCAGGAGAGAATATAGAAGAATTTTACGAACATAATAAACCTTTATTTGATGAAATCCTTGGGATAATAAAAAAAGCAAAAGAGAATAACCTATTTCTAGACCCGCATATTAAAAATTTTACTATCTTTAATACGAAAACCTATTATGTAGATATCTTTCCTCCCTATAGTATGGAATATTTAGAGATATTATTAAAATCAAATCCGTCTCAAAAAGAAAAAATAATGGAGAATCATAATATCTTTTCTCCAGAAAGGTTATCTATTCATTTTCTTGCAGACTTTATGGTAGCATTTAATAACGAGAAAGTTATGAGATCTTTGGCAGAAAAAATGATAGAAATGAATATAATTGATCATTTAGATATGAGTAAAGTTATGGAAATTATGGAAATTGATAGATTAAGAAAAAGTCCCCTTAACGATAAATATGATCTACTTTAATAATAACAATTCAAAATCCGCAGCGTTCAGTTGCTCTGAAAAAAGGTTCAGATACATTTCTAGCACCATATTCTGCCATATCACTTGTTAAATAATGTAATGCTATAAGTCTTGCACCCATTTCAATTGTTCTCACCATCGTTTCTTCAATTTTTTGGGGATCATTTAAGGAACCACTTCCAACCACTCTTCCCATGTGAATTTCTCTCTTTGCAGCTGTTTTAAATAAGTCATAGATAGATTCCTCTAGATTAGGAATATTTCCCTCTCTTAAAACAAGATCAAATGGACCCACAAAACCACAAGTTTTATTCTTACCCTGAGCTTGCATAAGATCTAATATTTGATTTCTCAATTCCAAATTTAAAATATATTCTGCAGTTTCAAATTGAATCCAGCCTTGAGTTTCAGTTTCTGCTTCTAATAAAGATTCTGGAGTAAAAGTAGTCGTACGGTCGTTTAATCTTCTAATATAAGCTCCACGGTTGTGTACTGTAGCTTTACCTGGAGTAGGGAAATTAATGCATTCAAAATAATTTTTGGCTTCTTCAAATGTAGTCCCATAAGGTTTCATGGTGGCTCTCGCACCTAATTGATAAGCATCCCCATGACTACTTAAAGCCTCACGTGGTAGACGTTGAACAGGTAACAAGCCTAATCTAGATAAACTCCTATTCTGATCCTTTCCATACCATCCTTCTCTTTGACAATGTTCAGCATCATTCACAATAAATGAAAACCCTGTTTTAGCCCAAATCTGAGCTTCATCCTCTCTGAATTGATACCAAGGAATATCATTAAACATGCCTAATAAAGGAGGAGTTTCTTCATAAGATCTAGCATTATCCAAAATTCTTTTCAATGAGTTTTGATTAGGATTTAGAGTATAGTCATAAGCTCTTATGGCGAACTCTTCTCCATTTAAGGGAAATTTCCCCCCAATCTTATAAGGAGACATTATCTTAATAACCTCTCCTTAAGTTCTCCTAATGCATAATCAAATTCTTCAATACTAATTCCTTGAACTCTTTCCAAATGATAATCCTCTTTTTGTAATATAAACATTAGCCCATCTCCAATTATTTTTTTATCCATCCTTACACAATCCAGTAATCTATCTCTATCAAAATAAGCTTCTTGAAAATCTACAGGAATATGATCTAAAACAATTCCATCTATACCCTCAGCAGTTGTTTTGGAAATAAGACCCCTTCTTCTAGACAATATATTTGCATAAATAATTCCAATAAGAACATTAGTTCCATGAGGAATAGTATATTCTGAAACGGTTTCTATTGCATGTCCAAAGGTATGTCCATAATTTAAGAAATTTCTTCTCCCTTTATCTGTTTCATCTCCTGTTATATAATCTATTTTTGTTTCCAGTGCATCATCTATTAGTTCTGCTAATCTTTCATGATCCTCTTTTTTTAATCCTCTTAATCTTTCTTTTAATTTATCTAAAGACTCATCTCCTTCTGCAACTAGCAAAGCTGCTTTTATTATTTCACCAAGACCACTTTGGAAGTGATAGTCTGAATTTGTTGCAACAAATCTTGGATTCAAATAAGTTTCATGTGGAGGGAAAAAAGTGCCCAAAATATTTTTATATGGTGGTACATTCAAAGAAGTTTTACCACCAATACAAGTATCTGATTGAGCTAGTAATGTTGTTGGGACATTTACCCAATGCTCAATTCCCCTATACAAAGTGGAAGCAATAAAACCAGTAACTTCTTGTGTAATCCCTCCACCAAAAGAAACGAAATTAGTATTTCTTTTATTTCTTACAGATAACCTTAATACATTTTTTAAAATGACCCCCAAACCTTGAAGTGTTTTATTTCTTTCATTAGCTTCAAACAAAACTATCCTTTCTTCCGGTAAGTCTCGAAAGAGTTTATCTCTATATATTCTGTAAACATTAAAATCAACAACATAAACTGGTTCTTCTAAATCAGTAAGCTTATCCATAAAATCCCAATCGCTAATTATATCTACGGTATAATCTCTAGATTCAGATTTTATTATTCTTTTTTTTAACATAGGAAGTCTCCCTATAATCTATTTAATTTTTCATAATCTATTTAAGAGTATCCCTATCAATCTCTCTGCATCAAGTCGAAGTATAACCTCCATCAATAACAATAGTCTGACCGGTTATGTAAGTATTATTTTCTGAAACCAAAAAATTCACTAATTTTGCAACTTCTTCAGGTTCTGCAAATCTTCTTAAAGGAATCCTTCCAGTTTCAAATAACATTTTCTTATATTCTTCTGGAACATTTCTTTTTGTCATTTCTGTATTAATATACCCCGGACAAACAGAATTCACTAAAATATTTTCCTTTCCAAGTTCAACAGCTAAAGATTTAGTTACACCATTTAATCCAAATTTTGTTGCTGAATAAGGTAACCTTCCAGCTTTAGAATGTAATCCCCAAATAGAGCTAATATTCACTATATAACTTAAGGGATGTCTTTTTAGGTTTGGAAGAAATCCCCTTGCGAGCATTATGGGGGCTTGAAGATTTATCATAATAGTATCTTCCAATGTTTGGTCATCTAACCTCTCTGTTTCAGAAGGAGGATTAATAGCAGCATTATTTATGAGAGCATAAAGTGGTCTGTCCCCATATTGATGTATAAATGAAAGAATTGAATCTTTATCAAGTAAGTTTAATTCACTCCTATTAGGACTTATTACATTATATCCTTCTAGTAAAAGCCTCTCTCTTATTGCATGTCCAATGCCTTTTGAAGCTCCAGTTAAGAATACATTTTTTCTTTCCATTTTTCGTGTTTTAAAACCTCCCAATTCACTACATGTTCGGGGATCTTTCCAGATAATAAATCAATAACGGCTCGAGTAGACATAGATCTCATCCCATATTTTCCCAGGTCACTATCTGCACCAACATGAGGACTTGTAATTATATTTAATCCATCTAAACGCAAATCTTCCCTGGTCCAAACACTATCTGCACCATAACCAAATAATCTTCTTTCTTTTACAGCCATATAAACTGCTTCAGAGTCAACTAAATGAGGTCTTGCGCAATTAACAATGAATGCAGTTGGTTTCATCAGACTTATTTCTCTCTCATTAATTAATGTAGTTTTATCTTGAGGAGTTGCATGTAATGTTAGGATGTCCGATTCTCTATAAACCTCATCTGGATTATCAAAATATTCAATTCCATTTTTTCTTGACCATTCTGTATTGGGATGAGGAGTATATGCAATAAACTTAACATCAAAACCAGACATAATATCAACTAACTTTTTAGCAACGTTTCCTGTTCCAATTATTCCGATGGTTTTACCAGTAATATCTTGTCTTGAAGAATCATTCTTTGTCTTTCCTTCGCTAGCTAAATTATGATTATAAATTCTTTTTCCAGCAATATCTAACATTGTTGATAATGTCCATTCAGCGCTTGGAAGGGAATTACAGCCTGGACAATTTGTAACCATTACTCCATTTTTTGTAGCTGCTTCTAAATCAATGTAATCCACACCAACACCATATCTAGAGATTAATCTGAGCGAGCCTCTCCCACCTACTCCTATTTGATTTAATATTCTTTGATTATAGATTTCAGCATCCGCAATAACTACCACAACATTTTCGAACTCACTAGCTTTAAGAGGAATCCTATAATCTCTATTGCATCTAAAATCTGTATCAAAACCATTTAATGATTTTAATAAATCTAAGGAGTTATCATCCATTGGAACAATCGGTTTATCCAAATAACTTGATGCAAATACTAACACTTTTTTAGAATGAGATCTATTGGACATTTCTTTCTATTTCCTCTATTACTTTACTTATCTCTTGTAATTCTTCAACGGTGTTAACTTCTTTAATAAAATTATTTTCGGAGAGTATACCATAGAAATTTTTAAAATGAATCCCATCCCTTATGAATGTATAAAAATTTTGTCCTTTATCTCCGTCAGTAACATACCTGTCAATTTTTTCAATTAACCATTTGATATTATCTGGCGAGAATTTAGCTATGCCTGCTCCTTTGCCTGTTGGATTTCTTACTTTTTCTTTGTCCATTTTTATTATTCTTCCATCATTAAGGATAACATGCTCCATTTTTCCTTCTAGAAGTCTAACCTTTTCATCAATTACAATAACATTTTCATTTTCATTTTCAATCAATGCCTTAACTAATTCTTTAGAAAATATAACATCACAATTAAGATGTATGTAAGGTTCATGCATTATTTCATCTCTAGCTAACCAGAAAGAATATGAACTTTCGGAAGAAGCAAACTCTTTGTTTTCTATAAATTTAATATTCAAATTTTTAAATTTAGAATTTTGAATAAATTCTCTTATTTTTTCACCCTTATAGCCTATAACAATAATAATCTTATCTACTCCATTTGCTGTCAAAGCATCTAACTGATATTCTAAAATAGGTTTTCCTTTAATACTAATTAATGATTTTGGTTTATCTTCAGTATAATCTAATAATCTACTACCAAAACCTGCAGCAAGGATTAAAGCCTTATTTATCATAATATTTAATCTCTACGATATATTTTTAAAGATTTCTAACCTTAAACAGATATATAAAAATTTAAAAATGAATTTTTAAAGATAGTAGATGAAAAATATCAATGAAATTGGATTGGATGAATTTTTAGAAGGGCAACAAGCAGTTTATAATAAATTTAGAGATAATACTCATCTAGTTAGAGAAAAAGGAATTTCTCCTTCAAATGTAGTTCAAGACAGAAATAGAGGAGGGTATGCAATTAACTTAAGACACCCAAAACATATAACCGATCATCTTAGGGAATTTTCTTTAGCTGTTGCAGCAACAGTTCCAGCAGTAGTATTTGATGAAACAAATGCACATACATCATTAATCGTTTATAGGATTGGCTCGGATTTCACTCCAGATGAAAGGGTCATTGAAACATTGGAGAAAGGAGTTCATTCAGTCTGGAATCAATTAAGAAGACCCGAAATAAATTATCTTGGTTGGCTTTACAATCAAGATAGTGTAATCGCAGAGGGGTATGCAGATAGTATCTTTGTATTTGCTATGAATGCTATTATGGAATCTATATCTCAAAAAGGAATTCAGGATATAGGTAAAAGAAAAGCATGGGGTGGGTATATTACTACAAACAGATTTATGGAGCCAAGAGCTCCTGAAAGACTACGTGATTTCTTTAAATTAATGGATAATCCTCATTCTAGATTGGGATATAGTGAACCTACTTTTTTAGATGTAGGTTACTTCAGAATTCATGACGATGCTGGAAGTTTAAACAACCCTGCAGATGGTTTTAAATTTACAGTAAGGGAAAGATTTGAATTTTAATTATCCGCGGTTAAGACTTTTGCTGGTCTTCTAATATAAAAGTATCTTGCAAAAAAGTCAGGCAATCTTTTAAAATTCTCTCTTTTTGTAACATACCTCCAGAATATTCCCGCTTTATATTTATTTCCAAAAAAAGCGTAAAATTGTGATTTTCTTAAGAATGTTCTTATTTGTTTCTCAGTCATATTACTCATATTATAATACGTTCCTTGATATTTGTCTAATTTTGTCCAGTCTTCAAGTGTAAATTGCTTCATTCCTAGTTGAACTGCTAAATCATACCAAGGGGTTCCAGGTCTTGGAGTAAAGAAATAAGTCCATATTTTTGCATGAGGATTTATTTTATAGATATATCTTATTAAGTTAATGGTTTGTTGAGCATCTTCTTTCGTTTCAGTAGGTGCTCCAAACATAAACCCGCCTTTAATTGGCATGTCTAACTTTGTTAATATCACCATTGCTCTTTTAGCGTGCTCAACGGTAGCCCCCTTTCTCATTACTTTCAATATCCTATCGCTGCCACTTTCTAATCCGTTCCTTATTGCAACACATCCCGCATCTTTCATCTCTCTAATTATTTCTTCTGTTATGGATGTTACTCTAGCCTCACACCCCCATCTAAGGTTTAGAGGTTTAACTAACTTACAAAATTCTTTTACTCTTTCAGTATTATTCATAAAATTATCATCTAGGAATAAAAATCCATCAATTTCATATTTATCTCGAATATGCTTCATATCTTTAACTAATCTTTCAGGAGAGAACCCTCTAAAGTCCTTATTATGAAAACAAAACTGACAATCAAAAGTACACCCCCTAGAACCAAACCAACTAATACTATGGGTTCCTAATTCAGAATCAATAAATTGAGTATATTTTTTTACATTAAAAGATTCTAAATCTGGGAAAGCAAGAGTATCTAAATTTTTAATTAAACCTTTATTATTAACGACCACTTCTCCATTTTTTCTGTAGCCTACACCATCTAAATTTTCCAATTTTCCTTTTCCTTCGAGG